>QWCY01000210.1_pt1 | contig 99547 bp, 79 predicted proteins | sample 1972631 | NCBI WGS metagenome assembly QWCY01 (sample SAMN09866696, study PRJNA288562) | Human gut metagenome isolate pre1_stool, whole genome shotgun sequencing... | isolation source: gut | host: Homo sapiens | place: USA: California
CCAACAGACGGGTATTATTAACTTTCAATACACCGTCCAACTTACAGTTGAAAAAATCGGTAAGTATTTTGGTGCTGACAGTAGTAGTAAACATATTCGCTTCGTTCACACATTCAGTCAGAAGTTTGATTTCATTGGCTTTCAAAGTGGATTTGAAGGGATTGCTTTTACCCACAATCTTGGCTGGAGTGGTTTCTACACTTTCATCTTTTTCTTTTGGCAAGACTTGTTCTTGGGAGGCAATAGAATCTGTATAGTATTTGCTTTCCTGTTCTTGCAGAAAGTACAAATACTTGGAAAGTACCACAAGGCTAACAATGATGGAAAAATAAGGAAGTCGTTCATCATAGCAAGACGGTTCATGCAAATATGCGTCCATATCAAAATCAGAACAGCGGAAAACGATGTACTTTTTCCTCTCATTAGAGTTTAAGTCCTCAAAATAACCGCTTTCCCACAAAAAATCGGGAACATCCATATCCTGTACAATATCACGCACGACACGGTATTTTTGCTGAATGGCTACTATATTTTCGGTAACACGGAAAATTTCCTGCCGCAAATAATCCTTTAGCTGAGCCTGTGTCAGATATTCACGCTTTAAAAATAGTGCATCTACTTTAGTTTTATAGCCATGCGATACGCAACTATCTAATATCTTCTGTATCTCTCTGAAATTGGTTTCTATATGATTTTCCATAACTGTACCTTATATAATTTTGTTCTCAGATACAAATATAAGGTGGAAATCGCATTTTCCGAGAAAACATCAGCAATAATAAGACAGAAAAGAATGCATAAGAGTTAAGAAATCATAAAGATGAAAGGATGAAAACCACAAAAGTACACTCTATTCTTGTTTTTGTCGCTCAGTACACATTTAGTACGCCTTACAGAAAGGAAAAACCCTGATAATCAGTCGATTATCAGGGTTTATTAGTACCCAGACCCGCATTTGAAAACATTAAAGTGGGGAAAATATAGATAAATAGAAGAGTACAGAAAAATGAAGCAAATTAATTATATATCAACTATTTACAATAAAGTCACTATTCATTCCAATTTAATAGAGTTGCAAAATATTTAGCAGATGTGGGGAAAATGTGGGGAAAACAATCTATATTTGCAGCAGATAAAGAACTAATCATATAAGCCCATGAAAACGACTTTTATACAGAAGAAATCAGCCAAACGCTACGATATTGAATCTACAGGCACAATCTACCTGCGTTTCAGAGACGGAAGGCGTTTAGATTCTGTTGCTCCAACACAACTATCCATAAATCCCAATCTTTGGGATGATAAAAACGAATGCGTCAAAACAAAAGTTGTTTGTGAGGAAGAACTACGCACATACATCAACGAGGAAATACGCAAGCTAAAGACATATATAGAAAAAGTTTATCTACAAGAAAAAGAACTTATAGATAAAGAATGGCTAAAATTAACCTTAGACAAATACTATCATCCCGAAAAGTATTGTATGCCCGAAGAAGCTATAATCAAACCGACTATTGCAGAACTATTCGATGAATTTCTAAATAAGCACCCACTATCAGAAGTACGAAAGAAAAATTTCAGAGTGGTAAAGAGAGCTATACTACGATATGAATTATATGTAAGGGAAACCAAAAGAGGGCAGAAAAAATTTATTTTTGATGTTGATACAGTTACACCCGAAACACTTCGGGATATGTGGGATTTCTTTCAGAACGAATATCAATACTTCGAGTTATATCCAAGTATTTATGAAACTATTCCCGAAAAGAGAACACCACAACCGAGAAGCAAAAACACATTGATAGACTGTTTTTCAAGAATACGGACATTCTTTATTTGGTGCTTTGACAATAAGCACACAACAAACAGACCTTTCGATAAGTTTCCGATAGAAGAATGCACATACGGTACACCTTATTATATTACACTTGAAGAAAGGGATAAAATATTCAACGCTGATTTATCAGCTACTCCCCAACTTGCCATACAAAGAGATATATTCATATTCCAAACGCTGATAGGTTGCCGAGTAAGCGACTTGTACCGAATGACAAAACTAAATGTAGTCAATGAAGCGATAGAGTATATTCCCAAAAAGACAAAAGAGGGAAACCCTGTAACAGTGCGTGTTCCATTGAATGGAAAAGCAAAAGAAATCCTTGAACGATACAAAGAACATGAGGGAAAACTTCTGCCGTTCATTTCCGAACAAAAATATAATGACGCTATCAAAAAAATATTCAAACAAGCAGGAATAGACAGAATTGTTACTATATTAGACCCATTGACACATAATGAAGTTAAGAAACCATTGTACGAAGTGGCAAGCAGCCATTTGGCAAGACGGACTTTCATTGGCAATATCTACAAGAAAGTGAAAGACCCGAACCTTGTTTCCGCATTGTCGGGGCATAAAGAGGGCAGCAAGGCTTTCAGACGATACAGAGACATTGACGAAGAAATGAAAAAAGACCTTGTTAAATTATTAGACTAAATGGAGTATGGGACAACAAGAATATGACAATTTCAAAAAGCTAATTCGGGAATGGCTCGACAGCCACCCCGATGAATATGCCAAGTTCGTAGAAGAAATGAACGGAAAAAACTATGAGGGCTTTCAAAAGGTCTTGAAGTTAGCCATAAGACTGGTACCACAATACAAAAAAGCCACTCGCAGACGGATAAGCGATGACACAACTTCTACTTTTACGAATTTGGAAAATGTTCTTGTCAAATCAAACCTTGCGGAAAAAATTGTGACTGAATTTAACAATTCAAACAAAAAGAATATTCTTCCAGCTACGCTCGCATGGCTATATTACGGACGTTGTTATGAATGTATGGTGGAGCAGGGAAAGGCACTGATGAAAAGAAAAGATATATTCCAAGTGCACAAATGGTTGATTTCTTTCATGCTTAAGGTTATAATCCAAAAAAGTATAGCTATCGGAGCAAGAAGTAAACAAGATTGGGTAAATTTTGAGAGACAGCAGAAAGCTATCGAAGAAAATAGGATTATTGAATGGTCTATAGAAGATGAAGAAGATTATCCCAATGGCGAAGATGAAAGTATAGAAGAGGGAGAAAGTGTTCCCGAAGAAACACATAAGACAGTAGGGCGCAAGGCTGATACACGCACATTACCCGAACTTTTGATAGAGAACCAAGAAATACTTATCGAGAAAATAGGCACACGGCTAAAAACACATACCACTGAAACCGACATTGCACGCTTGTACATTGCACTGGTGGAATATCGTTTCTTGCGCCAGTGCCCGATGAAGACTTTCAGAAACGCATTGCAAAAGCAGTTCGAAGAACTTAATATTGTACACGAAAGGGGCATTCAAAAAGCATACAAGACCCTTATTTCACCATACGGAAGCAGCAAGAAACTGATGAAAGATATAGGTGAAGACCATGCCGCTATAGAAGAATTAAAGGCTTATCTATCCGTTTAAAATTCGTTTAATTCGTTTTTATATTTCACGAATTTAACGCATTGAAAATCATTGATTTACGATTGCTTTTCGTTATATATTTGCGCCACTATCCTAATCGGGGTAGTGGCTTTTCGTTTATAATGCTGCCAAAACGAGAGGTCTTACGACTGGCAGTTTTAAGAAGCCTATGACAGATTTATTGGCAATTATTCAGAACGGAAACGGCAACATCAAGCTGGAAGTTACAGGAGAAGATTTGCTCATGTTCTCCAACCAGCTAATCAGCCGCGCAAAGCATGAACTTTCTACCGCCATCGCAGAAGCACGGAAAGAAAGGTATCTCACTAAAGAGGAAGTAAAACAGATGTGCGATGTATGCGACACCACACTTTGGCACTGGTCAAAAAAGAACTACCTCAAACCTATAAAGGTCGGCAACAAGGTCAAATACCGCCTATCGGATATTCAGAAAATTTTAGGTGAACGCAATCCGTTAGTCTAAGCCTATGGGAAAAGAAGAATATATCCGCGTGGGAACAACCTTGTACAAGGTCGTAAACCAGCCCCGAATCAATGGTGGACACGTAAAAAAGCGTGTTGTATGGAACAACGAAACCTTGCGGCAGGACTATGGAAAGGACTATATGGCAACCGTTCCGAAATATGACGGTTTCTGTACCGTTCCCGACCATTTGAACTATCGACAAGTAATTGACGGATTTCTAAACCTCTACGAGCCGATAGGATGCAGACCGCAGGAAGGTGATTTTTCACACATCCAGTCTTTGGTACAGCACATTTTCGGCGACCAATACGAAATAGGGCTGGACTACCTGCAACTGCTGTATTTACACCCGATACAAAAGTTGCCGATACTTCTCCTTGTGTCAGAAGAACGAAATACAGGCAAAAGTACATTTCTGAACTTTCTGAAAGCCGTATTTGAGAACAACGTAACATTCAACACCAATGAAGATTTCCGAAGCCAGTTTAACTCCGACTGGGCAGGGAAACTACTCATCATGGTGGACGAAGTACTACTTAATCGCAGGGAAGACAGCGAAAGACTGAAAAATCTAAGTACCACCTTCTCCTATAAGGTAGAAGCAAAAGGCAAAGACCGTTCAGAGATAGCCTTCTTTGCCAAGTTCGTATTGTGTTCCAACAATGAGCATTTACCTATACTTATAGATACTGGAGAAACACGCTATTGGGTACGGAAAATTGAGCCGTTACAAAACGATGATACCGACTTTCTACAAAAGCTAAAGGATGAAATCCCTGCTTTTCTGTACTTCCTAACAAATCGAGAGCTTTCCACGAAGCAGGAAAGTCGTATGTGGTTCAATCCAAAACTGACACATACCGCAGCATTGCAGAAGATTATCCGCAGTAACCGCAACCGTATGGAAATAGAAATGACCGAATTGTTTCTTGACATCATGGCGAGCATGAATGTGGAGAGCGTTTCTTTCTGTTTGAACGACCTTATACCCCTGCTCCTTTACTCACAAGTAAAGGCAGAGAAGTATCAAGTAAGGAAAGTGGTACAGGAAGCATGGAAACTGAATCCTGCATCAAACTCACTTTCCTATACTACTTATGAGATAGCCGCCAGTCGTGAATGCCATTATGCACCAACAAGGAAGATAGGACGGTTCTACACGATAACAAAAGAACAGCTGGCAGCAATCTAATTATTTTGATGAAATGATGAAAAGGAATACTAATAAACTAACTATCAACAATATATATATTCATCAAACACTCATCAAAAATATATTGCTGATGAAAAGAGAAAGCAACTCTAAACATCATTCTCTTTTGGCAAGTATTCTGATGAGAAAATGATGATGCAACATAATGTTGGTTTTCAACTGTTTGAGACAGTTGTTCATCAAATCATCGTTTTTCATTCATTTCTAAATTTACAGAGAATATGACAACAGAAGAAGCAAAAAATATAAGAATCGCAGATTATCTGCATAGTTTGGGGTACTCACCTGTAAAACAGCAGGGAGCAAATTTGTGGTACAAATCACCGTTTCGGGAAGAAGCCGAAGCATCATTCAAGGTAAACACCGAGCCCAACCAATGGTTTGACTTTGGTATTGGCAAGGGTGGAAACATCATCACACTGGCAGAACATCTTTATTCTACAGACAGCGTGCCATACATTTTGAAACGAATAGAGGAACAAACGCCACACGTGCGCCCTATGTCCTTTTCTTTTCATCGGCAGTCTTCCATCGAACCGAGTTTTCAGCAGTTGGAGATTGTGCCGCTTTCTTCCCCTGCCCTGCTTGCTTATTTGCAGGAAAGGGGAATAAATACGACACTGGCGAAAAGAGAATGTCGTGAAGCACATTTCACAAACAATGGCAAGCGATATTTCGCTATTGCTTTTCCAAATATGTCGGGAGGTTATGAGATACGCAACAAATATTTCAAGGGCTGCATCGCACCAAAAGAAATATCCCACATTAAACAGCCGGAAGAGCCGAAAGAAACTTGCTATGCCTTTGAGGGGTTCATGGACTATCTTTCTTTCCTTACCCTACGTTTGAAAAGCAACCCTACTAGTCCGAGTTTTGACAAACAAGACTATATGATACTGAACTCCGTAACCAATGTTTCTAAAGCCTTATATCCGTTAGGGAGTTACGAACGTATCCATTGTTTTTTTGATAATGACCGTGCAGGAATGGAAGCCGTTCAACAAATTCGTAAAGAGTACGGCAGCAGTGTCGAAATTCGTGATGCATCACATATATACAGCGGATGCAAAGACCTTAACGAGTATTTACAAAAACAGATAACAGCGAAACATGGAAAGGCGATATGTCAAAAACATAATGACACTATAGAGCACAGAGATACGCACATGGAAAATGCCACTCCAACCAAGCGAAACAAAGGTTTCAGAATGTAACCGACACACGCCCCCACAGACTTTCATAAAAAAGTCATAGCTTATTAGGGGATTTTTCGAGCCGCATTACAAGTAATGCTAAAAATCCCCTAATAAGCCAACGGGGTTCCACCCCTCTGGACACCCCCGATGAACGGCAGAGCCGTTCATAGAAAGCTGGGAAAAACATTGTATAACGAATAAAGAAGAAAGGGAAATATATGGGATATGCAGTATTGCATCTTGACAAGGCACATGGAACGGACACCAAGATGTCCGACCACATCGAAAGAAAAAACATTCCGAATAACGCAGACCCAACACGGACACACCTCAATCGCGAACTGATAGTGTTCCCCGAAGGAGTGGAAAACCGCAACCAAGCCATTTGCCAGCGACTGGAAAGCGCAGGACTAACACGCAAAATAGGAATCAATCAAGTATGTGTTATCCGTATTGTGGTCTCGGGAAGCCCCGAAGACATGAAGAAGATAGAACAGGCTGGCAGACTTGACGAATGGTGCAGGGACAACGTGGATTGGCTGAAACAGACATACGGTAGCGAAAATATCGTATCGGCTGTATTGCACATGGACGAAAAGACACCACATATCCATGCCACCCTCATCCCGATAGTCAGAAGCGAACGCAGAAAGAAAAAATCGGAAGAGCAGACAATAAAGAAATACCGCAAAAAGCCAACCGATGCGCCACGGCTTTCAGCCAACGACATCATGACAAGGCAGAGACTAAAGAACTACCAAGACGAGTACGCCCTCGCCATGAGCAAATACGGTCTGAAACGTGGCATTGTCGGCTCGGATGCACGGCATATCTCCACCAACCAGTATTATCGTGACCTGCTAAATCAGGCAGAAGATATACAAGAGGACATTAGTCTATTGCTTGAACAGAGAGAAGCTGCGGAACAAACTCTTACCAAAATCAAGAATGAAGCTAAGACCGAGAAGCTAAAAAATACAGCTACGGACACAATGACCGCAATAGCAAGCGGAGTAGGTTCTCTTTTCGGAAGCGGTAAACTGAAAGAACTGGAACAGACCAATGTCATGCTACATGAAGAAATAACCAAACGTGACAAAGGTATTGAACACCTGCATAAGAAAATCGAGCAGTTGCAGAAACAGCACAGCCAGCAGTTACAGAACGTAAAGGAAACCCACCAACAGGAACTTAAAGCTAAAGATAAGGAAATATCGCAACTCGGCAACATTATCGCTAAGGCTTTCAAGTGGTTTCCAATACTTAGGGAAATGCTACACATGGAGAAGTTTTGCAAATTTATCGGATTTACACAAGAAATGACTGACAGCCTCATAATCAAAAAAGAGGCATTGGTGTGTAGCGGTAAGATTTATTCAGAAGAATACAAACGAAAGTTTGAAGTCAAGGATGAAACATTCAAGGTGGAGAAAGGAGCTGATGATACAAAATTGGTATTAACCATAAATAAAAAGCCTATATCAGAATGGTTCAGAGAACAAATAGAGAAACTTCATCAGAGTATGCACCCAAGCCAAACAGAAAAGAGAAGCCAAGGTTTTAAGCTATAAAAGGCAGAGCAGCAGAATTTGAAATGCTGCTGCTCTATCTATATTTATCACAATATAGCATTATACAAGTAACCTAATATGACGATGAATAGCGTTATCAAGCCGAAGAAAATTCCTATCAACTTCCACGTCATTACTTTTTTCAACAACGTAGCTTCGGGTAATGACAAGCCCACAACTGCCATCATAAAGGCAATAGCTGTTCCGATAGGAATACCTTTTGCCACAAATACCTCAATAATGGGAACTATTCCAGCGGCATTAGCATACATTGGTACAGCTAAAATAACGGAAAGAGGAACGGCAAACCAATTATCCTTTGACATATATTGCTCGAAAAATCCTTCTGGCACATAACCATGCATGAATGCCCCTATGCCAATACCTATAATGATATACAAAAGTACTCCTTTGACAATCCCCCATGCTTCCTGAGCAATTATCGGCAAACGTTTAATAAAGGGAGTATTTTCTTTTTTCCACGCATCCGAATTGGATGACGAATGCTGCTGTATCTGCTTCACCCAGTCACTCAAATAAGGCTCTAACTTCATTTTACCTAAAATAAATCCACCTATCATGCCCAATAAAATGCCACTAATCACATATATGATTGTGATACGTACCCCAAAAGTTCCTATAAACATCGCAACAGCAATTTCATTCACCAAAGGAGAAGTTATCAAATAAGCGAAAGTAACTCCTAAAGGAATACCGCCCTTCACAAAACCGATAAACAAAGGTATGGATGAGCAGGAGCAAAATGGAGTAATAGCTCCAAATAGGGCAGCAAAGAAATATTGCAACCCGTATAACTTGCGAGAAGTTAGGTAATTACGTAAACGTTCTATCGGGAAATAAGCGTTTATAATACCCATTATTACACTGATAAAGAATAGCAATATCAAAATCTTTATCGTATCATAGAAGAAGAAATTTATAGCTTCCCCTAAAGCTGTGGACGCATCCAAACCAAAGATGCCATATACCAACCAGTCTGCAAATCTCTGTATCATATTTAATTATTGTTTGTAATTATACGAACATATAAACTAAAAAAATTATTGCCTACAAGTACATTTGGGCAGTTCTTGTTTCTTTATTTCCGTCATGTAGAACTTTGCAAATTCGTTTTTAATTTCATTGCGTACTCTAATAAATTCGCTTTTTACAAATTCGGTCGTTCCCATTACCTTTGACGGGTCATCAAATCCGATATGCAATCGTTTTCCGACATTACCCATAAAAGCAGGACACATTTCATTCGCACTACCGCATACAGTTATTACATAATCCCATGTATCGCTTAAGTAATCAGCTACATTGGTAGGAATATGTTTGCTTATATCAACACCAACTTCAGCCATGACATCTATAGCTAAAGGATTTACCCTTTCAGCAGGATGTGTACCAGCCGAAAACACATATATATCTTTATCAAATGATTGCAGGAAGCCATGCGCCATTTGACTACGACAACTATTTCCTGTACATAAAATCAAAACTTTCATATTATACCTAAATTAAGAAATCCATAATAAACGCCTATCAAAATAAATAATATTGCTACAATACGATTAAACCACTTCTGAAAGATTTGCACTCTATTGTAGAACTTACCTATCCCTGCAACACTGTAAGCCAAAAGCCAAGCAACAAGCATAACTGGAATCCCCGTTGCCAATGCAAAAACCACAGGCAACAAATATCCTTCACTTTCAATGGCAGACATAGGAATGAGCATACCGAAATAGAATAATCCACTGGTAGGGCAAAATGCCATTGCAAACAGTATTCCCAGTAACAGAAAAACCAAACTTCGGAAGATGTAACCTATCTCCGAACAGCATAAACAAGCCTATCAAAATTAAGGCAGGAGCAAGCAATAATTCTCCCCACTGACTAATTCCTTTTTGGATAGAAAACATATCCGCACCTTTTCGGAGTATCATTATAAGTATTGCTCCCAAAACAGAATAAGCCAACACACGCCCTAATGTATATAAAATACCATTTTTAAAGATTTGCTTACGATTGCCCATGTCTTTACTGATAAAGCCGATAGCTGTGATATTAGTAGCCAACGGACAAGGACTTAGAGCAGTCAGCAAACCCAGCAGAAACGCTGTGATAACAGGAATTTCGCTGTTATCCAACAAGGTTTGTAGATATTCCATAAAGCAGTTATTTCAGTAGCTGATTTATTTTCTTTTTCACCTCTTTCTTAAACAGGTCTATTTTATTTCTTGCATTCTGAAAGCTGAATTGTGTCATATCATTGCGTTCTTCCTTGCCATTCTTCCATCCATTCACGTAAAGAGAAGACCAACTCACACGATACTTATTTGCCAACTTTTCGCCTTCGGGAGTTGAAATATCCACTTCCTTAAAACGAACCTTTCCACTCTTCACCAATTCTGCAAAATCTGTATAAACGACCTCTTTAGTGTACTTTTCAATAGCCTTACAAGTCACACAACGCTGTTTTCCATGAAAATAAAGAACTTCCACATACTTATCTGTTTGAGTTTGCGCTATCCCTAAAACTGAAAACAAACAAATTAAGGAAAAGAATAAAAAACGTTTCATCGTAATATCTTTTACTTGGTTAGTATTGCTTTTATTTCTTGTGCTGATATTTTTCCTTTTGCTACTACTTTCCCGTCCACAACAAGAGCAGGAAGCATCATTACATTATATTCCATTATCTTCATCAAATCTTCTTCCTTGATGATTTCAGCAGCCAAACCTAATTCTTTAACTGTTTGCTCTACTGTCTGATACAATGCTTTACAACTTGCACAACCCGTGCCTAAAACTTTAATTTCCATAATTCTATTATTTTATTTAGTTAAACGTAATTCGCAAAACAACGAACGTCAATTTCAAAAAAAGGGGCTGTTATTCACAGCATTCCCCAGATTTGCATATACACTGACCAAAGAACTCCTTAAAGAGTTCACGAGCCAGCTTCCAGTTCCCACGGTTGATACAATACTTTACCTTAGGCGTTTCTACTTCACCCTGTATAAGTCCTGCATCTTTTAGTTCTTTCAGATGTTGAGATACCGTCGCTTTGGCAATGGGAAGTTCTTCGTGAATATCACCAAAATAACAACTTTCTTGCTTTGCCAAAAAGTGCATAATGGCAATTCGGGCAGGATGTCCCAATGCTTTTGCAAATCGTGCCAACTGCTCCTGTATAGCTGTATAGTCTTTCTTTTCTTCCATATCTTGAATATTGTTCGCAAATATACGAACAATATAAATACAGTACAAAAGAATTAAGAGTTTTTTTCTAATTAGTAGAATTTCTAAAACATGAAATTAAAGCCTTTCTTACGAGAAGTATTGAATTTCTCAATTTCTAATGCAAGTGATTTCTTTAGCTGCGCTGCCATGAAATCTAAAAACGGTTGATTTACTTCATCATCTTGCGATTGCTGTAAGGAAAGAATATAGTCGGCTCTATCTTCCTTAAATATCTTCATCGGAAAAAGGTGATAGCAGAACTGGATATAGTTCATCAACAAGCGAGCCGTTCTTCCGTTACCGTCCACCCACGGATGAATAGTAACTAAGTTAAGGTGAGCGTTGAAACTCAATTCGTATTGTTCCCGAAATGTTCTCACCGTATTTTGCTTTTCCTGCAGGATAGCACAAAGTTCTTCAACTTTGGCAGGTACTTTTTGATAATTCATATAAGAACGTCCACCAACACCAGCAGTGACACCGCACAAACGAAACTCACCTTTGGAAGAATCGAAAAAACCACCCATTACATTATGCACACTTCCAGTAGTACGCATTAACGTAGCGTTCAATTTTTGCAAGAAAGTAGGGGTAATCACTGCACCTTGCTCACTTTCTTCTTTGGCAAGTTCGTATGCTTTCTTTAAATCCTCATTCATCAAATGATAAACCAACGGCTTTCCTTTGGCGGTTACACCCTCATCAAAGAGAAGTTGCGTATCCATTTCAGTAAGAGTAGAGCCTTCAATAGCCGTAGAATGGGTAATAAGGGAATAGAGGTAATACTTCTCATAGTCCACCGATTGATTGATATCAAGTTTCTGAAACTCTTGATACAGTTCTTCTATCTCCTGCCAAATATCATTTTCCATAATAGGCTATTTTAAAATTGTTATTTTTCCCAAAATTACTTCTGATATAACATTTCACCAAGCGAAACGGCTATTTTCTTACTATGATTTTGCAGATGTGGGGAAAATGTGGGGAAAATTTAGATAAAAGAAAAAGCTAAGTAGTTGATTATTCAATACTTAGCTTTCTTTCTTGTACCCAGAGCCGGGATCGAACCGGCATGGAAGTGAATCCACTGGTGTTTGAGACCAGCGCGTCTACCAATTCCGCCATCTGGGCATTTTTGATTAACCTTTTAGCTTTAGCAGTAGGTTTGTTTCTCAAATGCGTTGCAAAGGTACAGCTTTTTTTTAAACCCGCAAGCGTTTGGGTAAAAATTTTCAAATATTTTTTTCACAGTGGGAATATGTATGGGATTGTTTCGCATAGAAAGATTATTTCGTTACATTTGTAAACGTATAATCATAATAACAGCCAATATCATGAAAGATAATTATTGCGTCATCATGGGAGGCGGAATCGGTAGCCGTTTCTGGCCTTTCAGTAGAGAAAGTTACCCAAAGCAATTCCTTGATTTTTTTGGGAGCGGACGGTCTTTACTGCAAATGACATTTGATCGCTTCGCAAAAATCATCCCTACTGAAAATATATACATCGTTACCAACGAATCTTATGCGGACTTAATCAAGGAGCAGTTGCCGGAATTAGCGGAAGAACAAATACTTTTGGAACCGGCTCGTCGCAATACAGCCCCTTGTATCGCTTATGCGGCTTATCATATTAAGGCATGCAATCCGGAAGCCAATATTGTCGTAGCCCCTTCCGACCATCTGATCTTAAAAGAGGATGTTTTCTTGAGGGACGTTCAAAAAGCGTTGGATTTCGTGAAGAGAAACCGTGCGTTGGTCACCTTGGGCATCAAGCCTAGCCGCCCGGAAACAGGATACGGATATATCCAAAGCAGTGATACGGTAGTAGATGATTTCACCAAGGTAAAGACCTTTACTGAAAAACCGGATCTCGAGTTGGCAAAGGTATTTATGGAAAGTGGAGAATTCTTCTGGAATTCTGGCTTGTTCGTCTGGAACGTGAATACGATCTTGGAAGCGTTCTCTAAATATCTCCCGGATATCAGCAGCCGTTTCGATCTAGGTAAGGATAAATTTAATACCCCGGAAGAAAAAGCGTTCATCCAAGAGAATTTCCCTTATTGCCTAAATATATCCATCGACTACGGTATCATGGAGAAAGCGCACAACGTATATATGCTATGTGTAGATTTCGGTTGGGCCGACCTCGGTAGCTGGGGATCTTTGTTCGACCTAGCGAATAAAGACGAAAATGAGAACGCAGTATTGAAAAATAACGAGGCAATGCTATACGAATGCTCCGGCAATGTGATCGCATTAAATAACCCGAAACGTCTAGCCGTTATCCAAGGGCTAAAAGATTGCATCGTGGCTGAGTCCGGAAACGTATTATTGATTTGTAAGAAGGATGACGAACAACGTATCAAACAATTCGTAGCCGACGCTAAAATCAAATACGGAAAAGAATACAACTAATTAAGAATTGAGAATTGAGAATTATCGGCAAGCGGTATTCATTCTCAATTCTCAATTTTCAACTTCTTAGCAAGATATCGTACAGGATACCACGCAGCCAAAAAGCCTATCGTTAATACCGTTACAAAGACTGTTATTATATCCACCGTGACTACACGTACTGGATAAGCCTCTATAATAAACGCTCCGGCAGCTTCCCCTAGTTTTATAAAGCCAAACTCTTGTTGTAGCAAGCAAAGTACAACCCCGATCAAGACTCCGATCAAAGCTCCAAAACCGGAGATCATCCAGCCTTCAAACAAGAAAATCCGACGGATCAGACTGTCATCAGCCCCCATATTACGCAGTGTACTCACATCCTCCTGTTTCTCGATCATCAACATGGATAAAGAACCCACCACGTTGAATAAGGCGATCGCCAATATAAAAGTAAGGATCAAGAAGGTCATCCATTTCTCGACTTGCATCATCTTGAAAGAAGCCTCTTGTTGCTCAAAACGGTCTTGCACGATATATTGATCACCTAGGATACGTTGAATCTCTTTCTTTACCGGAGCGATATCTCCGCTATCTTTCACCTTCAATTCCACCGCTGTCACTTCTTTATCATAATTAAATAAAGAACGGGCCAATGACAAAGGCACGATCATATATGAATCATCGTAAACCTGTTGGTCCGTACGAAAGACAGCACCGATATAAGCATATTCCAAATTGAAAGAAGAAGCCGGATTCGCCATGTTCACCTTCTCCTCCCGCTTCGGAGCGTAGATCTCTAGCGGAGAGACGAAGCCAGCGTTTATTCCTAGCGAGAAAGCCAATCCGATCCCCATATTCGCATAATTCGCCACCTCGTCATTCAGAAGGAACTTTCCATCGATCAAGATACTATCGATCTGCGCCAGTTTCTCATATTGCTCGTCTACACCTTTCAAGGTAGCTACACCCTGACGATCTCGATAACGGACCAAGGCATTGTCCTGCAATACCTCACTAAAACAAACAATGCCGGGCAATTCCCTCACCTTACGTATCTCTTCCGAGGTCGGGTCGAAAACCTTCCCTTTCCGAGGCATGATCTTCAACTCCGGATCAAAATTGCTGAAGAGAGAAGAGACCAAATCGTTGAAACCATTATAGACCGACAAGGCGCATACTAAGGCGATCGTGGCGACAACAACCCCGCATACCGATACCATCGATATGATATTTATGGCATTGTGCGACTTCTTCGAAAAGAGATATCGCCGGGCTATATAGAACGGAAGATTCAAGGCTCCTCTGATTACTTATGCAAAAGATTGTCGATATTCTCGATATAATCCAATGAATCGTCTATAAAGAAGCTCAATTCAGGAATCTTACGAACCTGCAAACGAATACGTTGCCCCAAATCAAAACGGATCGCTTTCGTATTGCTCCGTATAGCCTCCAATAGCTCTTGCGATTTATCCGACGGGAAAATGCTTAAATAAGCTCTCGCCACACTTAAATCCGGACTTACACGAACTACGCTGACAGAGACCAATACGCCATGCATTCCTTGCGTCTGCTTCTGAAATATATCACTCAACTCCTTCTGAAGAAGGCGTTCGATCTTTTGTAATCTAGTACTTTCCATACGCTTTATTATTTACTTTTTCCAGATCATCGTCAAGCCGTCACGTAAAGGGAGGATCACCTTCTCTACCCGATCGTCTTGCTTAACCTTTTCATTAAAAACCAGTATTCCCTTCGTTTGTTTATCGGAAGGATGCACTTCTTCTACCACTTTACCGTCCCAAAGCGTATTATCCGCGAGAATCAAGCCGCCCGGACGGACCATCGGGAATACCAAATCATAATACTCGGAATACAGGCGTTTGTCGGCATCGATAAAAACCATATCGAACGTCTCATCCAAACGGGGGATAATCTCCATCGCATCCCCCAAATGGACTTTTATCTTGTCCTTATGTAGCGAGCGGGAAAGATATTTCATGATAAAATCCTCCATCTCGTCATTGATCTCGATCGTATGGATCAACGCCCCCTCTTCCATGCCTTCCGCCATACACAAAGTGGCATAAGACGTATAAGTCCCGATCTCCAAGACTCTTCTCGGACGAATCATCCGGCAAAACATCTTCAATATCCTACCCTGCAAATGCCCGGATAGCATACGCGGACGGAGAAGGTTCACATTGGCGTCGCGATTCAACGCCGACAGCAAATCCCCTTCTTCATCTATATGAGAAAGAATATACGCATCAATCTCGCCCGTAAACATTCCTCTTACTCTTTAAAAGTAGGCAACTGATATTGCGTGCCGGCATCCAGCACCTTTCCTACGTTGTTAATCTCCAAAAAGCTGGTACCGCCACCTTCGCCGAAGCTACCGCTCAAATACGCTACCATATCGTTGCGAGTGATACGTCCGCTATGGATCAGCTGGTTCAACGCATCATAGAAATATCCCCTACGACTGTCGTTGTACGGCTGATGAACCGCCCATACCCCATAAGAAAGACCCAACATACGCATCACACGAGGATTATAGCATATAGCGAACACAGTAGAGGTTCCGCGGAAAGCGGCCAGATAACGTGCCGTACGACCCGTATAACTATCCGTGATAATCGCCTTCACATGTAATTTAGAAGAAGACTTAACGGCTTGTTTCGCCAAGAAAGAAGTCACGTCTAAATCATTCCCCTCGATCGGCACACGGATATCATTCGCAGAAAGCTTGGTCTTCTCGGCTTCACGAGCCACTTTCGTCATGGTCTGTACCGCCTCGATCGGATATTTTCCATAAGCCGTCTCACCGCTTAACATCAAAGCATCCGTACGATAATAAATAGCGTTGGCGATATCCGTAACCTCGGCACGAGTAGGACGAGGATTATTAATCATGGAATGAAGCATTTGCGTAGCCACGATAACCGGCTTCTTCACCTCCACGCATTTACGGATCAGCATACGCTGGATACCCGGGATCTTCTCAGCCGGAACCTCGATACCCAAGTCACCACGAGCGATCATGACGCCATAAGCCACTTCCAAAATCTCCTCGATATTGTCTACACCCTCTTGATTCTCGATCTTAGCGATAATCTTGATAGGGCTGTTACGCTCGTCCAAGATACGTTGGATATCCAATACGTCCTGTTTGTTGCGAACAAATGAGTGAGCGATAAAATCGAGATCATGATCGATCGCCCAAAGGATATTATTACGGTCTTTCTCAGTCAACGAAGGCAAATTGATACGTACGCCCGGCACATTCACGCTCTTGCGGCTACCTAGCGTAGCGTCATTCTGGATCTCGCAAAGCAAACAATCGCCGGATTTCCCGGTAACCTTCATTTCCAGATCACCATCATCGATAAGGATGTCGCTGCCAATCGCCAAATCGTTCACGAAATTCTTATATGACACACAAATACAATCATGCGAAGTTTCCTGATCGGGATTACCGATTACCTTCACGATCTCTCCAGTCTTGAAAGGGATCGGTTCCTTGTTTACCGTCGTCGTGGTACGTACTTCCGGCCCCTTTGTATCCATCAAGATACCGATACGGTCGGATACGGTACGGACGTTATTTACCACACGGGTCAACCCCTCTTCCATCATGTGAGCCGTATTCAGGCGCACCACATTCATTCCCGCTTTATATAACGCCTCAACGAACGCAACGTCGCAGCGCTGGTCGGAAACTGTAGCAACAATCTTCGTATGCTTTAACATATACCTTAAATTATTATAACCTAATTATTAATTCTATTTGATAACCTACTAAACCTTCTATCACATAAACGATTCGATCGCCAACCGATACGAATCCAGCCCAAACCCAAGAATCACTCCCCTGCATGCCGCCGATATCATCGACACATGACGAAACGATTCACGGGCATGCACATTCGAGATATGCACTTCCACGACTGGCGTAGTAACCGCCTTGATAGCATCGTGCAACGCAATGGAAGTATGCGTATAAGCGCCGGCGTTCAACACGATACCGTCATATTCAAAACCCACCTCATGGATCTTGTTAATTATCTCTCCTTCCACATTACTTTGATAATAAGATATCTCACACTGAGGAAAGCGGGCACGTAACTCGCTCAAATAGTCCTCGAACGAGGCATTTCCGTATACTGTCGGTTCTCGCTTGCCCAACAGATTCAAATTAGGGCCATTGATGATCTGAATCTTCTTCATTCTTATTGTAAGTTTATTACCTTTGTACCGCCCGTTGAGGCCGGAATTATCCGGCAAAGGTAAGGATTTTATTTGACACATTCATAACGACATACCGACAATGCGACAAGGAAAAGATATAATAAACCGATATAACACCTATTTACGGTTAGAAAAATCGCTCTCAGCCAACTCCATCGACGCCTATTTGACAGATCTTGACAAATTGCTACGTTTCGCAGAGGATGAGAAAAAGGACGTTAAGGAGATCAGCTACGACGACTTGCAACAGTTCATCGCCCAATTACGTGACATCGGTATCCATCCCCGATCGCAAGCACGCATCATCTCGGGTATCAAATCGTTCTATCGTTTCTTATTGCTTGACAATTATATAACAAATGATCCGACCGAATTGTTAGAGTCTCCCAAGATCGGATTGAAGCTGCCGGAAGTATTAACCGTCAACGAGATAAATAGCATTCTCGACACGATAGACCTCACGCTTCCCGAGGGACAGCGGAACCGTGCGATGCTGGAGGTTTTATATAGTTGTGGACTGCGCGTATCGGAGCTTACTGGCCTGCGTTATTCGGATATATATCCCAAGGAAGGTTTCATCCGGGTAGAGGGTAAAGGAAGCAAACAACGGCTTGTTCCTATCTCCGAAGTTGCTTTGCGGGAAATTAAAAACTATCTGTATGACCGGAATTCGGTCGTGGTTAAAAAAGGCTTCGAGGATATTTTATTTCTAAGCCGGCGAGGGACGGCCCTCTCCCGTATCATGGTATTTCATATCATCAAGCAACAGACGGAGGCCGCCGGTATCCATAAAAACGTAAGTCCCCATACCTTCCGTCATTCTTTCGCCACCCACTTGCTGGAAGGCGGCGCCAACTTACGCGCTATCCAAGAGATGCTGGGGCATGAGAAAATCACCACCACCGAGATATATACACATATCGACCGGGAATTCCTTCGCAAAGAGATACTGGAACATCATCCGAGGAGCAGGCCAAGAACTTAAAAGAACCGATCCTGCTCCGCTAGCAAAGCCTCAAGGATGTCATAAATTATTTATTTCCTCCTCTGACAAACCAGTATAACGCACGACCATTTCCATCGAAAGCCCATCAGACCGCATACGCCGAGCTGTTTCTAGACGTTCTTCCACACGGCCTTCTTCTCGACCTTCCGCTAATCCCTCTTCCCGTCCTTCAAACTTAGCAGTGCTCAACACGTCATTCTGGATCATAATCGCATTCAGATGTTCGTCATAAGCATAACGTTCCTCGGGAGACATTGAGTAATAGCGTAATTTCTCTCGTGCCTCTTCCAAGCCAGGGGCTGTCGTTTCGGAAGTTATGATCCCATCTTTCAAGTATCGCACCCATTCCTCCAAGGGGGTCACGGCCACCTTATCAAACTCATTCACCCGGACCAATATATACTCCGGAAAGATCTCCGAGGGAAGACGCTTGACGATCGCACCCCTCTCCTTGGTATTTACCTGTAAATGATCATGGGTATGCACGCCGACAAATTGGTTCTGCCCGTGATACAGATAATCGGTTCCTACGCCTATATCAAAATAAAGGATACTGATAGAATAGACCTTTTTCACCCCGGAATAGTCCTGTCCCAAATGAAGATGCTCGGTGACGGCTTTCGCCACGCCATAGAGCACACGTTCCAAATAATAAAGCTCGCGGGTATTCTGGATCTCGATAAGGATGATATCTCCCTTTGTGTTCTTAGCCTTGATATCCACCCGATTGAATTTATCATCGGCCATTTGCTGGTTTCCCTCACTCTCCAATATCTCCTCAATCTTGATCTGCTCGCCCAAGAACACGGTAAGAAAGCCTTCTAGCACTCCGAAATTCGCTTTTTGCCGGAGTAGGCGTTTGATGGCCCAGTCGAAACGGATATATCGATCTTGTAATTCCTTCATATACTTCTCCTCTTTTTCTGTTTTCTTTTCCATAGTCATATCATGTTTTAGTTACCCCACTATTGGGTGGCTTCAAATGTACATAAAAAGATCTGGAATACAAGCCTATCCCATCTAAAAAGAAATGTCCTTCTTTTTGGATCCGTAAGTGAATAGCCAACGAACGGGATCGTAAGCGGTCGCAAATGGGTATTCGTGTACCGTTATTACTCTATTTTAATCTCATATTTTATCGATTTAAACTATTTACTTAAAGACAAAAAACATGGATGTGGACAAATGATCACACATCCATATCTAATTATCAACAAATTAAAAGCTATCAGGTTCTCCTAAAATGAACAAATGTAAATACAGCTCAATTCTTAGAAATGAGGGTTCTGTACCAAATGGCCATCCGACTTATCAATCTCCGACTGAGGGATCGGTAAGTATTTCTTTGTATCATCCCAACCTTTGATAAAATCTTTTGCTTGGTTCGTACGTACTAAATCCCAATAACGAATACCTTCCATCGCAAACTCATAACGGCGTTCCTTATAGATATTATCCAATGAAACCACCGGAACCTTATAATCATCCCCCATCGCACGTTTAACGACTCTCGCATAATAATCCTGTGCCTCGCCTACGCTACCTCCACTTCTCAACAAAGCTTCCGATGCCATCAATAATACGTCGGAGAAACGAATTACACGGTAATTGTTCTTATAATTCAGCGCTTCCGTGCCAACCGTAGAAGAATACCCCGCACGAGGATGATATTTGCGTACGCTATATCCTGTATATTGATTCACATCCGAGCTAACCGTCCCGCCTTCCGCTCTAAACTCCTCATGATCTATGATTGTTGTCCACTTTCTAGGATCATTTGGTAAAAACGCATCATTCAATGCTTTTGTTACAGGCGCAAAACCCCAACCTTCCACATATACATTATTAGGATCTTTCAAACCTCTGGCTCCTAGCATTATTATATCGGAGTTACCTTGATTAGCCTTGCCTGCCCAATCATTCGAGTTCCCGATTTCCGTATAATTGACTTCAAAAACAGATTCTTTGCACCATTCATACTCATCATCAAAAAGAACTTTATAATCCGGGATCAAATCATATTGATAGGCAGGATCGGTAATTAGTTCTTTCAATTGGCTGGCGATCTCCTTCATTTTAGTATCATCATTCTGATATAGAACGATACGTGCTTTCATCGCGATAGCGGCACCATTCGTAGCTCGTCCTTTCTCATTAGCCGGGACTATCTTAGGTAACTTCCCAATAACATTATTATCTAAATCCTCGATTAATTTCGCATAGACCTCATCCGGCTGTAACTGAGGGACAGTTGTTATATCATCCAACCCCAAATTCGTCTCGTAATACGGTATGTATCCAAAGAAACGCCACAACTGGAAATAATAAAATACACGCAAGAAATGAGCCTCAGCCACATAACGATCACGAAGCTCCTCCGACATCGTCCCCTCCGGAAGAAGAGGGCATTTCTCTATCACGATATTCGCACGGTTCACACCCTCATACGAACGCCCCCATAAACCCTCGGGTAAGTTTGTCGGTGTCACCCAATTGGTAAAATCATTCACTCGCTGCAACTGCGGTTGATCCGAGACCGTCGATCCACCGGTCTCCGCATCATCCGACATGATATTACTTACCAGTTCATAAGAGCTATACGCATTATAAGCGTTCCATTTCAACGGGTCATAGGCAGCGACCAATGCCTCGGTCAAATCCTCCTGTGTCTTGTAATAATCCGTTTCGATAACCTTATTCGTCGGAGACAACTCTAAAAAATCATTGCAGCCACTTAGTCCGAATACAACGGCTAGCAGATAAATATATTTATTCATAACACTAATTTTAATGATTAAAATGTCAAATTCAATCCAAATGTATAAACCCGGGCTTGAGGATATACACCCTTATCTATACCCATTGTCGAACCGATTTCCGGATCCATTCCCTTGTATCCCGTAATAGTCAACAAATTATCGAACGACGCATAAAACCTCAAGCGTTGTATATAAGCTTTTCGGGTCAACTGGGCCGGCAGCGTATAACCTACCTGTAAATTACGTAAGCGCAAGAAAGAAGCATCGTGAACCAACAAAGTAGACGGACGGAAGTTCTTAGGCGTATCACCCAAGACAATCCTTGGCATCGAATTGGAGGTGCCCGGTCCTGTCCATCTTTCCAAAGCATCCGACGTATAATTGACCGCCGCCAGCTCATAACGGCGTAACGCATCGAAAACATCCGCCCCGAAAGAACCTTGGAAAAAGGCACTTAAATCAAAGCCATTCCAATCAGCCGCAACAGTAAGTCCAACTATCCAATCCGGATTAGGTTTGCCTATCATCGTACGGTCCTCGTTATCATCGCTGATCACACCGTCTCCATTCAAATCCTCAAATTTCGTATCACCGGGTACCGCATTCGGTTGTATAGGCTTACCGGTAGCAGGACTGATATAGTTATCGATCTCCTCTTGTGTCTGGAAAACCCCAATCGCCTTATATCCGAAGAAATAACCGATCGGATAACCATTTTGGTTCCTTGATACCGTACCTAAAGTCGGTAAACTCTCCTTATCGATATATCCTGTTTGATTTCCTAGATTCTTGATCTCATTCTTCACATAAGAAGCATTCGCCAAGAAAGACAGATTCACTTTATCTACACTTAATTTATAACCGACTTCAAGCTCGATACCTTGGTTGGTCAATGTCCCGACATTCGACAAAGGCGAGCCACTTCCCACATATAGGGGTATCGGACGCTCCATCAACATGTCTTTTGTATCTTTCTTGAACCAATCAAAACTGAAAGAAAGGGAGTTATTAAAGAAGCGGGAATCAAATCCAAAGTCCAATTGCTCCGAGGTTTCCCAACGCAAATCAGGATTGGCCAAAGAAGTAGGTTTTGTTCCGCTATGGATGACACCGTTCGAACTTGCCCCGAAACTATAGTTATTTCCTCCGGTCATCGTCGTAGTATATCCAAACGACCCGATTTTCTCATTTCCGTTTTGGCCCCAGCTTCCGCGTACTTTTAAGAAATCGAACCATCCCGGTTTATTTTCCATGAAAGGCTCGTTAGTCAACGTCCAGCCCGCGGAGACAGAAGGGAAATAAGCATATTGATTATTCCGGCCGAAGTTAGAGGAACCGTCCCGACGAAGGGTTAACTCTAGCATATACCTTTCGTCATAATTATAGTTTAATCGTCCGAAAACGGACGCCATCCGATGCTCTGTCGCACCACCTTCCGAATGCTGATCGCCGGGAGAGGCACTATTGGTAAAATCGATCCATGCTTTATGATCATCTTCCGCTCGTAAATTCAATGCTGTTCCCTTTACCTTTTTACTATCATACCGTTCCATAGAGGTTCCCAGTAAAACGGCGAAATTATGTTTATCGATCGAACGTTTATAATTCAACGTATTCTCCCAAAGAAGCTTCATGCCACGATTCATCGTTTGCTCCACCCTCGATTTCTCAGTCTTGACCATATAACACAAATAGCTAACTGGGAACCAATTCCTTTCGCCCCAAAAAGCCATATCCGTGGAGAGAGAGGTCTTAAACGTAAGATTCTCGAATACTTCCAATTCACCCCAAACAGAACCTACAAATTTATCCCAGTCCTTGTTATTGTTTAAGGTCTGCATCATAGCGACCGGATTCACGATCTCTTGATTCTCGATCACGTTATAGATGCGGCCTTCATCATCCTTGACATAGCCGGGATAATTTTTCTCGTAATAAGCGAGATCTTCCGCCGAAGGATTCTCCAGATAGACCGATTCGTTCGGTGGAGTCATCACCGCACTTGCTAACGGGCCGGAGAAGTTGTCATTCTCCGAAATACCTTTGGATATGATCCGTGTATATCCTAGGTTCGTACCGACCTTGAAACTACGGAAAAATTTATTCGCCTTATTCTCAAACACATTATAGGTATTGTTGAAACGTAAGCTATATCGTTTATAATCCGACTTATCTTTTCCTCCAACAATTCCTTCTTGATCTAAATAACCAAAAGAGAGGAAATAGCTTCCCTTATCACCACCCCCACTGATGCTCGCTTGATGATTCATGATCGGGGCATTCTCGTTATAAATCTCATTCTGCCAGTTCGTCCCTACACCTGCTTTCGAAGGATCATCGTAAATAGGGTCCATCCCGGCATTCACGTAAGCCTCATTCATTATTGTCTCATATTCGGTGGCATTCAAGACCGACATTTTTCGCCAAGGATTTTGCCAACCGATTGAGAAATCATAATTGACAACCGCTTTTCCTTTTTTCCCGCTCTTTGTCGTAACCAAAATAACACCATTAGCCGCACGCGAACCGTAGATAGCGGCTGAAGCGGCATCTTTTAAGACCTCGATAGATTGTATATCCTGCGGATTCAGATAATCGACACCTCCTTCAAGTGGCATTCCATCCACAATATATAAAGGGTTACTATCATTAATAGTTCCTGTACCACGGATACGGACTCTCGACTCGGCTCCCGGTTGTCCGGAATTCTGCATAATGCTTACTCCCGAAACCTTTCCCCGTAACACATCCTCTACCCGGGTAGGTGTCAGCTTCTCCAAATCATCGGAGGTGACCCGGCTTATGGCCGCTGTCATCACGCTCTTCTTCTGGACGCCATAACCAACCACGACCACCTCATCCAAGGCTTGCGTGTCCTCTTTCAAGACAACCTGCAAATCAGTCTGCGTACCGACCTTAACCGTATGGGAGAGATAGCCGATAAACGAGATTTCCAAGATATCGCCATTTTTCACATCTAGCGTAAATACACCATTCATGTCAGAGATCGTACCGGTAGTAGTTCCTTTTACGGAAATACTCGCACCGATAACCGGAGTTCCATTCGTATCCAAGATCGTTCCTCGCAATTTTCTTACCGTTTGAGAAACTTCCATCGGATTTACATCAGGATGGGAAAGGCCGCTTGCCTCCAGATTGCCACTTAAGGAAGCGAGCAATAATGACCCGGCACATATCCAACGCCATCGCTGATCCTTACTTTTCTTTTTCATAAATTATTCGAATTTAAAGGTTTAAACAATATTCCTAACATTACTTTTTGGTTATTCGGACTCTGAGTATTTTCAAAAAAGGGGTAGCATTCCCCTCGACAGCACTCACGAGGAGTGCCGCCGTAGGAAATTGGATATAAAAGCTAACCTAACTAATTTAATGTATACTCAAAGTAATCCTTGAAAGAGGTTACCGCATCGCCTACTTTTAGATAACGGCGACTAAGTACTGGTTTCGCCCCCCCCTTCTCATGATACTCGGCTATCAAAAGATAACCTCCTGCTTTTGAGGGCAATTTCAGAAGGCAAGGTTGAAGCCGCTTGCCAAAAGGTTCAATCACAATAGACTCTTCTTGTGTCGAAATAATAGTTCCTTTCTCGTCTAGTAGTTTCAAGAGAACTTTTCCTGACGAGTCTTTATTCAAGTCGTTCACCCCAACCAAGTTGAAGACTAAATCACTACCCGGTTTCAAGGCAGGGAGATGTTTTGTATAACGATGGTCCGTCAAGTCGATAAAGACCGCCGTTGGAGCGAAGCAATGCTTGAACCACCGGAAAGCCGGCGAAGGTTGCAAGTCCTTAATATCATTGATAAACCAATCTCCCGTGAAACCATAATTATTGGTCAGATGGCAAAAGGCCAAGATTCCACCCACCGAGCGTTCTGAACGCAGCCACTCGGTCTCAAGCTGTAACCAATAGGCTTGCAATTCACGGCATTGAGCCGGAGTAGCGTTCTCGCCGAGATAATAATTATAATTATTGAGTGTCAATTTCGAGGGCCGTCCATCACGCCATAACCAAATCCATCCGTACTCATTGACCAACTGAGGAACGCCCGCATCTAGTATAGAAGAGAAACCTACCCAATTCTCATGCAATGCACCTAAGTTATAGGGATTGTTTTTGAAGTAGTCGTTCAGTTCACTGGAATGCATCAACGTTAGCGCACGATATGGGTGTGGCTCATCCATCTCATCATTCGTTCCCATCTGATCAGATGTCATATAGCCGGCATCCCAGATCCGGGTCGGGTCTAATTCCTTTAGTTCGGGAATCAGCGTATTTCCTATATAACTGTCCCAATTCTCATTGATCGCATCCCAGATCACGATACTGGGATGATTGCCATCGCTCCATACCCAATTCGTATACTCCTTACGTACCTGTTCATCCCATCCATGATTTTGCCAATAAAGCCACTCATTTTGCAATACGATGCCATACTCATCGCAAAGATCATACCAGAAGTCCGGAACAATACCGACACATATTCGCATAGCGTTCCAATCAATCGACTTTGGCAAGTCTATCATCAGCTTCTTCACCCATTCCCGATCCCAAGCCAACGCTTGACAATCCGGGTCCTCAAAGAAACGTTGAAGCGTGATATTGGAGCCTCGTAAGTAGAATTTATCCCCATTAAGCGTAAAGAATTTGCCTTTTCTCGAAAAATCACGCATCCCGAAGTTCACCGAATAACGATCTACAAGCTCATCTTGGTCATACACCGAGACCTCGCCTTCGTACAAGAAAGGGGAGTCCGGAGTCCAAGCCTTCGGATTATCCAAAGAGATACTCGTTTCGAAATAAGTCCTATTATCCCGTTTAACCTCACCTTCAATCACTTTCTTTCCAACCACCTGCCCTGTGGTCTTCTCCTTGACACAGAACTCAATCTTACAAGAGTCCTTCATTTTATCCCCATACAACATTTGGGGTGGATACAAACTTCTCACCAAAGTCTTAACTGTCACCAATCCTTTAGCCAGAGAAGGTAGGAACAAAATCTTGTCGACCCGCATCTTACCGGTAGCCGTGATGAACACGTCGTCTCAGATTCCGGGTAGGTAATGGACTTTCTCCTTATCCGTACCACCGGCAGCCTCGCTAGGCAACCACGCCCGGTCGCCCACCTGAATTAAGATCTCATTGTCCGAGCCATATTTTACGGCACTCGTAATATTAAAATCCATTGGAGTATAGCATTCCATGAAAGACCCTACTTGATGTCCATTCACGAAGACTCGTGTAACGTATTGGCTTTTCTTTATCGTAAGGAATAATTGCTCATCCTTGAATTTCTCGTCGATAAATACTTTTCGCTTATACCAATTATACATTGGCGTATAATCTCTCTCCAAGAAATTAAACTGTTCCACCAACTCCACGCCGTCAGGCTTCTTGAAGAATTTCTCGTATTGAGAGATTTTCGGCCTAGCTAGATGCACCAATCCCGGAACCGGTATCTTACGGGTATATTTCCGTGGGGGAAAAGCCTGTTCCGTCTGATCAAAATCCCATTCCCCATTTAATGAGATCGTTGTCCTCCCGTCATCGGCCCAAGCGAATACGGATAGGAAGCAACACATAATTAAAATTATTCTTTTCATGACATCCGATTTATTTAACTCTTTCACGAAGGCAAGTTACAATTATTAGAAACATAAACTTTTTAGAAATTTACCTCCTGCTTTTAGAATCTTATCAAAATATAAGAATGATCGTAATACATACCATCCCAAGATTAAAGTCGTTTCAACAATTTGGCTGCTACCTCATTATTCTTCATGAGAGACGCATCAATCGGAGAAGAACGGATAATAGAAGTCAATCGTTTATGCCATTCCACATCTCGCCACATCCCAACAAACTGAGGCCCACAAAAATTACTGGTCGCTACACCGACCCACATACCCGTACGGGCCGCTGTAATAGCTCCTAACTCGCAAAGATCCTTTATCCAATCCCATTTCAATAAAGGCCAATCCTTATAATCCACCAATCCCCAACATTCTGTCGTAACAAGAGGACGGCGATTCTTCCGGGCCACAGAAGCCATAAGCTCTATCTTATCAGTCAACAACTTCTGCCAATATCCAGGTCTTTCCCGATAAACCCGTTCCGCGTTTTTCACCACATTCTTATAGTCATCCGGAGAAAAACGATCGTAGCCATATCCTACCTGTTTATAAAATTCGCCACCATTCTGTTGCGCCATCCAAATATGATGCTCATACAAATCAAGGAAAGAACAATCTACCTCTTCATACTTCTTGACATCTCCATGATCAAACGAATATAAGAATGGCATATCCGGATATGTTTTCCGCATCTTTTCCAATGAGGTCTTCATCCATCGTAAGGATTCCTCCTTATACCAATTCCCCCAACCGACATTCGGGTATATCTTAGCGAAAAAAGGCGCCCACGAATCACCGGGCCACTCATTACAAAGATCCACATAAAGGATCGTATCCAATAGTCCATCCTCCTCGATCGAACGAAGGGTTGTCAACCAGCAATCTGCCAATTTTTCCGGTGTATCCAATTTCAGGCAAACCTCATCCACATCGAGGCGATACCAAGAAGAAAGCCCCACCTTAATATCCCGCTCCTTACACTTCGACAAAAACAAGTTCAAATTCGGTTGAACTTGCACCTCATTCATATCCGGACTTCCCCAATCTTGTTGATTCCAGACTTCTTTAAGCAACCATTTCTTCGTTGGATTCTCTGCGATTAAATGGGGATAAGCGTCAATACGTATCGCATTATACCCCCGTTCCGAGAGTTCGTTCAATACTTGGTCCCAGTTCTCATAACCGGCTCCGGGCCAACGTCTCTCCAACCAAGAAAAATCCCACATGGTAATTGCACGGGGCGATATCTTTCCTTTCCCCGCAAAAGCCATTTCATTTTTAGCTGATGCCTTTGATAAATCGAAAGCCGCTAAGCTGCCTAATGCCACTACCGCTGTTTGTCTAATAAATACTCTTCTATCCATATTATGTTATATTATTTTATCTTTCGGATGTCCTCCTTTTCTCCAAAAAGCCTCGATCTTTTCCAACGGTACCCCTTTCGTTTCCGGTACATAGAAATATCCCCAAATAATCGCCAAAATTCCAATGAACGCATAGAACAAGAATGCTCCCGCCGGATTCCCTTGGCTTTCGCCATTGATCGTTAAATCGGTTCCCGGTATTGAAAACACCTTCAATATCTTGAAGAAAGTAAACGATACGATCGCATTGAAAAACCATACGGACAACGAACCGAGAGAAGACCCCAGTCCTCTCAACTTTTGCGGAAACACTTCCGATACAATCAGCCAACCTAGCGGTCCGATACTAATAGCGAAGAATCCCACATATAAGAAAATAAGGACGATGGAAAGCCATTTCCCAGAATCCCCTAATCGCACAGCGAATATAAAAGAAGTAGCGAGTAGCAACAAGGAAATCACGATACCGCTCAACCCCAGAAAATAAAGCTTACGCCTTCCCAATCGATCTACAAAGTAAACGGACAACAGCGTGAACAATAAATTGACAACTCCTACCCCGACAGAAGCCCCTATCGCAGAAACCGCACCATCGAAACCAGCCATCAAGAAGATTTTAGGACTATAATAAATCACGGTATTGATACCTACAAACTGCTGGAAGAACATGATACCGATAGCGATAACTAACGCATTCCGTAACCAAGGCTGAGCCAGATCCTTAAAACGTCCTTGTCGCTCATCATTTTTTCGCATCTCATTCCGCATCTGCTCAAACGAGGCATTTACCAAATCCGGATGCTCAACCATCTTTAATACGGATAGACTCTCTTCCTCCCTGCCAACAGACATCAACCACCTTGGAGATGGCGGAACGAGCAACATACCCACGAACAAAATAATAGCGGGAATCACCCCCACATAAAACATCGGCCTCCAACATGAGACAGACGCCTCATCCGCAAAATACAAATCCGAAAGATAAGATACCAGAAGCCCGATCGTAATCATCAATTGGAACATAGCGACAAACATCCCCCGTGATTTCGCCGGAGAAACTTCTGCGATATAAAGAGGCACCGCAAAAGAAGATATCCCGATAGCCACTCCCAAGAATAAACGGGCGGCGATCAAATGATAAATGTCCGGAGCCCATCCCGACCATAACGCACCGATAGCGAAAATAACAGCCGAAGTCAAAATGACTTTCCTACGCCCTATGCGATCCGTCAACTTACCACAACACAGCGCTCCCAGAATAGCTCCCAGCAAACCGGAGGAAGTAACGACCTCCACCATACTATCGTCTATGCCAAAATCTTTCTGGAAGAAAGGAATCGCCCCGGAAATCACGCCGGTATCAAAACCAAACAATAGTCCTCCCATGGCGGCGACAATCGCTATCACATAAATCATCCAATATCTATAGCTCGTGTTTCTCATGTTTTTCTTGTGTATTTAATCCATCTATAAACTCAAGGCTCGAAATCACGCCAGACCTCCGCTTTCAACGCAGGATTAGGCACATATAAGAAAATCTCCGGATTTTCCTCGAATTGTCTGTAAATAGACACCCCTTTCCGAATATCTAAAGAAATATAATCCGAAGGAGATTTACAAATCAAATGAGAGGAATCGTACATCGGATTCGCGATCCATTCTAATTCATCACGTCCATTAAACACAGGAAACCAAGCGATTCCCTTGTGCTTACGAACCCCCTCATATACAAAGCCATATTCCCTATCGCACCACGCCCCGAAAGTCAAAGGCAACCTCGGATTCGCGCTAATCGTCGCATGTACCCAACAAGGCGGTACGATTACCACATCCCCCGGAAAGGCATGCACCGCATAACACCTACCCGGCTGATCCTCCGCATACTCCTGCATATAAATAATCGCCTCTCCCGACCAAATCTCATAGATTTCCGGCGTAGACCAACCGCTATAAGGAGAAATCTTGTGAATATGCCCTTGGCTTCTGACCGGTTCCTGCCCCAACTTACCAGCGCTATATGTCACTACCCCGAATAACAAATGTAACTTATTCAGCAACGCACGATGTTCTTCTTTGCCGACATCCATAGCGATCGAGTAAACCTGCTCCGGTCCCTTGCATTGAGGATCACGCAAACTAGCCCGTATATCTTCCAGCCGGCGAATCTCGACCTCCGGACCAAATACACCCGCCCCATAGGTAAACCCCATAAGCGATTGAACCGGTGTTATATCAATTCCTTTATCAAATACAAATCCGTTCATTTTGCTGTTGTTTTACCATGAAATACTCCAAGCCGAATAAAGCGGCGTCATCGCCCAAGATTGCCGGGACAATCGGGACTTTCCCGGAAGGACACCAAGCTAATTCATCCACTCGCTTACTGATATAAGGAATGATTACCTCTTGGCTTTTTAAAATCCCCCCTCCCAGAATCACCACTTCCGGATCATAAGCATGTATATAGGTTATTATCGCCGATACCCAGATATCCATGCATTCGTTTCTAATCAATAAAGCGTCTGTATTCCCCTCCTGCGCCAACCTAAAAATGCGCTTGAAATCATAGATATCCGCATCTCGCTTAAATGATTCCGATAAAAGGGCATGCTCCCGGATAATGGTCGGCAAGAAGAAAGAGGAAGACAGAGCTTCTACACAGCCTTTATTCCCGCATGAACATCGACGGCCCTTATAATCCAACACAAAATGTCCTCCCAAAGAACCCGCTTGAAAATGCTGTCCATACAGAAGCCGTCCATCAATCACGACTCCCGTACCGATACCGGTTCCGATTGTCATCATGACTACATTGTTCTTTCCCCGGGCCGCACCCTGCCACCATTCTCCAGCTACGGCCAAACGAGCGTCATTATCCATGCAGAAAGGAACTTCCCAATTCTCCCATGCCCATTTATCCAGACTAATCGAACAGGCATCATCATACTTCTCATTCGTAGAGATTACCCGGTTATGAATTGGATCTACCAGCCCGGGAAAAGCCAGGCCGATACAACGAAGCGCCGCCACATCAATACGCCAAGCGGCCAACAACCGATCGATCGCCTCCTTTATCTTAGGTAAGTTCGGAGCTAATCCCAGAGCCAGACGGGAAGGTAATCTCACACAGTCTACGATCTCACCATCAGACAATAGTCCGATCTTTACGACCGTCCCCCCTAAATCTATCGCTATCGTATACATAAGCTATCGCAATTTAGGGGTACCGTCCACTTCTACCAATCGGGCCGAGAAGCCCTTATTCGCGATCTCTTCATAATTATGCCCGGCATCCGAAGGCCAGCACGCGGCAAATGACAAGACGCTATTTCCAGTATTAGCTACCCGGTGCGCTACACCGCCCGGTATATAATGCAGGCTACCCGGCATCATCCTTTCCGCCCACGTATTCCGTTCCCGGTCCATCAAGATCAACATACCTTCGCCTTCCAATCCCCAATAATACTCCGAACGATCCTCTTGTTGATGAAAATGGCCTTTCGTCATGAAATACTCATCTCCCACCTTTCCCGGATATAATTGAGTAATACCAAAATAAAGCCCTCCCGGAGAGCCTTCCCGCTCCGGTAAATAACTATATACCTCGTATGCTAATTGATCTAATGGTAATTGGGAATAAGCATCTTGATTCTCAAAAATTCCGGCAAGCTCGCCTAAAGTTCTCCGGCTCTTTACCACACCTTCCCCCTTTAGCTCATCTTGAAAAAATGACAAGGATGGGATTACAATCTTTTTATGTTCCATGATATTCTATTTTACGATACAACTTATATCGCAAAAATAGATCGAATACCTTGGGCTTTATTTTAGTATTTTTCCAAACAACTATGAAATCCTGTCCTTATTCTCCATCCAGGCGCTCCTTATATTTTTTCTGGTACTCGGATGGAAGCATATTCGTGGTTTTCTTAAATTGGCCGATGAAGTTGGATAGATTATTGAATCCGGCCTCGGAACTAATCGTGGATATCTTCAGGTTTCCCTCTATCAATAGTTTTTTCGCGTGTCCTATGCGCATGTCATTCAGGTACTCCACGAAAGTCTTCTTGGTCCGTTTCTTGAAATAACGACAAAAAGCGGTCGGAGTCAAACCTACCAAAGCGGCGACTTCCTCCAGCTTCACTGGAGACGTGAAGTTCTTCACCAGATATTTATAGACCTTATTGAAACGCTCGAAATCATCCGAGTTGACCGTTTCCGTAAACCCCGTACTGGCTAATATCTCATATTCTTCGGAAGTCGCCATTAATTCCAGTAAAGCAATCAATTTGATCACCCTACTCGCTCCCGTCTCATTGGCGGATTGGCTGATCAGCTCGGCAATCTTCTTCCGGGACTTACCCACAAACTTAATCCCTCTACGGGAACGCTCTATCAATTCCCGGATATTATTCATCTCCGGAAGACGGATTAAATTAGGTTCAAAAATCTGACGCTTGAAGAACAAGCAAATACAAGTAGCCCGCAAGCCGGAACTCTTATCGAAATAAACAGGGTCATTTCTCCACTCATGCGGTAGTTGAGGGCCGATCATACAAACATCGCCCTCGAAATATCCTTCCACATGATCCCCGACAAAGCGAGTACCCGTACCACTTGTGATATACATTATCTCAATAGCCGGATGGTAGTGCCAAGGCACTATAAAATGCGGTAGATCCTCCACATAGAAATGAATGTGACTATCTATCGGGAATGGCAGTTCTTGAAATAATGGTTTCATAGGCTTTATACTAAAGGTTTCAACCTCTCGATCAGTTCATCCCCAAGCGCCCGTTTATTCACGATATGTTCCTGCACGGCGGTAACAAACGGATTATTCATGAAATCTCCTCGAACACCCTCGAAATCCTGTTGTTTTTCCTTGTTGGAACCATCCACACCGAAACCGATCATAGAAGTCAAAGAGAATTCCTTACGGGCATCCTCATAAAGCATCTCATCCAAGCGGATCACACATTCTTGCCAACGACGAACCAGATCAATAATCTCCGCGGCGGAAATCGAACGGAGATCCACCCCATAATAACGTTCGATCATCTCGTAGGCCCATGTCCATTCCAAGGAATAATAACGTCCGTGAACCAAACGGAAAAAGCATTCCACATCCTCTAAGGAAGCAATTTCCCCCTGTTCGATATCTTGCAACAAGGCATCTAGCGGTTCCCTCGGGAGGATCAAGCCCGCCAAGTCCAGCCATTCTCCGGAGCCTTTGGATTCCGTAGGACGCAATTGCTCCCAGACCTCTTCCATAGAATAATAGGTCGTACCTTCCAAACGCTTGATTAACGAGTTACCAAAGAACTTATTAATTGCCATGCCATAAAAGTTCAACGCATTCCGGAGGGAGGAACCTTTTATACGAGTATTCTGATAATAATAAATCTCGGAAGTCTCTCCAACCAATGCTTGTAGGTTTTTCAAGATATCTACTGCTTTCAACATCTTCTGGATCGTATAGGGACTCAATAGATTATAGTTAATCATATCCAAGCGATCCGGGTCCGTACGTTTATCACGCTTCGGCCATTTCTGGGCATCACGGATCGTACCTACGCTGCGAAGATTAATTCCCGGGACTAAGTAAGTCTCATCATCCTTCTCTATTAAATAGGAGAATGGAATATCGGAAGTATCGCTATGATGATGATGGCGGCCCATTACCAAAGAGAAAGCGCCGATACGGGCCGGCCAAAGGATATACGAGTCGCTGGTCGTCTTGGAACCACGTTCCACGATCCCTTGATGAATCGGTCCCAGCTTATACATATGATTACTCTGGTTGGAGCCACTTCCCGCGTTCAAGAACGAATACATTCCCGCTATCAGCAAACTGCTCTTATGCATAGACACCGTAAACGGACCGGCGAAAATAGCGCAAGCCTCCCCATTCTCGAAAGCGCAGTTGCTGAACAACAAGGAATCATGGGCCGAGAAGTTATGCGTCACTTGGCAAGCCTGTCCGATAAAGCAACGGATAATCTTAGCGGCATCCGCGATCTTGGCTCCCGAAGAGACAATGAAATCTTGCGCGATCACACTATCCCCGATAAATACCGGGGCCTCTCTCTTACTATTTACGGAACCATTTTCCAGACGTGCGCTATTCTCTATGGTCGCGTAATCACCAATCTTCACGTTACGGATCGTACCGGTATTGACAATCTTGACCTTATCGCCAACCGTTCCCTCCGTAGAGGCGATACCCTCCGTATAAGCGGTAATCATATCCCGCAAGCGTTCGATCAAGGCCGGACGATGGCGGTACAAAGCGATAATATAAGCCAATGAAGCCGACAGGCCATCGTAAATCGGAACCTCACGCCCGCCGGTCTCATTCAAGACCGACACCTCGACATTATTCCCGAACGTAGCCTTGCCTTCCACCAACATAACATTTATATTCTGGATAAAGCAGTCATCACCGATCCGGTAATTAGCGATATAATTCTGTACGTTCTCGATCAGCACATTATCCCCCAACGTACAATTATGCAGGGTAACATGACGAAGCCCGCTATGCTTTACCAATCCTCCCGGCAGGGTAAACACCTTACGAAAGGCTCCTAACTTAACCACTCCTGAAAAACGTACATGGTTCACATATTCAATATCAAACACCTCTGGAACCCAAACTTGATTCCAATCATCGGCCCGGCAAGCCTGAGATCGCAAGGTGGCGATCTCATCCGGCCGCAAATTTCTCAAATGATTCATTGGTACTAATTTTGTAAGACTCTACTCTTCATCATATTGCTGAAAGAGGAAGTCATTGTAGGGGAAACGGGTGATATGGATTTGTTTGACCCGTTCATACAACATCTCTTTCAACGCCTCTATATTCGTACGTTCCTTGGCGGAGATAAAGATGCAATTATCTTGCAATTTTCCCATCCACGTACGTTTCAGTTCATCCAGATCGATATTCTCACGACCACGAGGGGTCAAATCATCTTCCTCTTTCGGGACAAAGGTAAATGCGTCCACCTTATTGAAAACCATAATCATCGGTTTCTCGGTCTTATCGATCTCCGCCAACGTACGGTTCACAACCTCTATTTGCTCCTCAAAAGTAGGATGTGAGATATCCACGATATGTACCAGCAAATCCGCCTCCCGTACCTCATCCAAGGTCGATTTAAAAGATTCCACCAGCTCGGTCGGTAACTTGCGGATAAATCCGACCGTATCAGACAGCAAGAACGGCAAGTTCTCGATAATGACCTTGCGTACGGTCGTATCTAACGTAGCGAACAACTTATTCTCGGCAAAGACCTCACTCTTGCTCAATAAGTTCATCAAGGTAGATTTACCTACGTTCGTATATCCGACCAACGCTACACGTACCATCTTACCCCGGTTTTTCCGTTGTACGCTTTTTTGCTTGTCAATATCCACCAGCTCTTTCTTCAATCGTGCGATCTTATCCAAGATAATACGTTTATCAGTCTCCAACTGTGTCTCACCCGGACCACGCATACCTACGCCGCCTCGCTGACGCTCCAAGTGTGTCCACAGACGAGTCAAGCGGGGTAACATATATTTATATTGTGCAAGCTCCACCTGTGTCTTCGCATGGGCGGTCTGTGCACGGCTAGCGAAGATATCCAAGATCAAGCTCGTACGATCCAAGATTTTCACCTGCAATTCTTTCTCAATATTACGGAGTTGCTTCGGACTCAGCTCATCATCAAAGATCACCAAACCGATCTCATTCTCTACCACATACTCCTTAATTTCCTGCAATTTACCGGTCCCGACAAAAGTGACGGAATTCGGGTAATCCATTTTCTGGGTAAAACGCTTTACCGCATCCACCCCTGCCGTATCGGCCAAGAAAGCCAATTCGTCCAGATATTCCTTAACTTTTTGCTCATTTTGCTCAGGGGTAACCAAACCCACCAAAACGGCCTTCTCGGTCTGTGCCTCAGATATGATAAATTCTTTCATGCCACAAAGATATATTATTTCAATTATTTACGTATATTCGCGAACATATTTACAAATATAAATCAACTTAGCTATGAAAAAGAGAATTTGGCATCTATCCAGACGCGTTGTCGTTTGTACGGTATTCCTATTCGTACAACAATTTATCCAGTCACAAGTTTCAAATCCGTCTACATGGGAAAGCTTTGTGCAAAGTAACGCAAATATATCTATTCGAGATACGTTTCGGATGCAGACATTTGAGGGACTTGCTTCTGATAATTGGGATTATGCCATTACAGGTGAAGCCCTTATTGAAGATATCTCCGGCGTGAAAGATATTCCTAACAGCCACGGAAACTACGGGTTACGAATGCCAATGAATACGCAAGCGGCTTTCGAGCATTTCACGTTAACAGATCATCAAGATATAAAAATCAGTATACGGAAAGGGGGCATCCATTTAATGCTCGGAGAAAAGATGCAAGTTAAGACTTACCGCCCTAACAAACCAGAATATGTGTCGATCATAACTTTAAATAAAGACGATGCTACTGCTTCATTCGAAAAGACGGATATAGGCAGCAATCCCCCGGGATTGGATATTATCGTCCCCACACAGGCCGCCAATACCAAAAACGGCTATTATTATGTAGACAGCGTTTACGCACACGGCATGATTCCTACCTATTCCCTATTTACCGGAAACAGCGATTGGAACCATGAGGATCGCTGGAGCCACCTACCCGCCTACCGTCACCGCAACGCCTTGATTAACGGCAATATCTCCATAAATACAAATATCAGCTGTAAAGATATCTTTATTGGCAATGGAAATATCCATATTTTACCAACCGGAAATCTATCCGCAAATAACCTTACCATCTATCCTAATGATGGTATCTTGGCGTCTTCCTCCACCTTGCGATCGTCTGGAACTATTAACATCTCCGGCAAAATAACAATCGAGAAGACCTTCGCTCAAAAAGGCAAATGGTATTTTATCTCCTTCCCCTTCGATGTATTCGCTTCCGGCATAGACCCGGATTTCCAACTGGGTGATGACAAAAGCGATACAAACGGTAATTACTTTTACGTACAAACCTATAACGGAGAAAAGCGAGCTAATTCACAAAGCCCTTCCAACAACTGGGAAGTCATACCACAAACAATAATCAATACATCCCAGCCCATCTTCAAGAAGAACAAGGGATACCTAATCGCTATTGACGCTTCCGCCGATCGTCAGAACCTTCGTTTCTCCTCGAAAGCAGGAGATATCCCTATAGATTTCGGAAAAAACGGTCAAGCCTCTATTCCGGTAAGCATTAACAACCAAAGCCAGAACCAGAATCATAACGGCTGGTATCTATGCGGTAATCCTCTGCCGGCTCCTTTATCTCTTAGTCAAATAGAATCAAACTCGGCCTTAGACGGATACATTTATATATATGACGGCTCCACCTACCAACCCTACGTGATCGGTAGCGATTTCGCCATCCCTCCATTCTCCGCTTTCTTTGTCAAAGCGAATAAAAGTACCAGCCTATCTGTATATAATACATCCGAACCAGCCAATTATAAATTATTATCAACGAACGCACCCATATCTTTCCCGACATCGGAACCTCAAGCCCGACAAGATTCCCCTGTTTCCAATCAAGTATTTTCATTTCCGGAATTAAGCTATCAGCTAGAGAACAAGACTTTATTCATTACTAATCTTCCATCCCCCGGTAAAGTCGAACTGTTTACTCCGGCAGGCATATTAGTATTCACGCAAGCGGTACAGGCAGGGAACCCTATCCTCCCGATTCCCCTCCCACAAGGTTTATATATCTTAATTATTCAAACAGAACATTATCGGGCACAGTACAAATGCGTTTTAACCTCCTAAAGCCCGAAACAATCTTATATCTTTGCCCTGTTTTTAGAATAAAACGAATATGAAGAAGATCAATATCACAACAATTGCCTTACTTGTTTACTTAATCGTAATGAGTATCATCGGCTGGCCGGGAAACAATCCCGGAAACAATTATACCGAATATTTCTTGATGATCGGCGCTACGCTCGTCATCATCATCCTTCTACGCTATCTGCAAGTCAAACGTCTGAGAATGCGAGATAAGTGGAATAAAGACGATGATCCTGCCAAGCAATAAAAACACAGCCTGTTTTTCTTCACAGAAGAACAGGCTGAATGAACTTTATTTTATTACACTAGTATTAATATTACTGCTTTTTCGCCCTCACAGGCTACTTGAATGTCTCATAAAGACTACGCACAGTATAAATTATTCGATTATAAATAAGTACAATCTTAACAGGACACACACACCACTTGTTTCGCTTACTTTCTTAAAATGAGTTACTTTCATAATTCTTACATTTTATTCACTAGTACTAAAACGTCATTAACCAATACGCAAAAGACAGCCAATATCATTTTTGTAATCGTAGCCTAATCGTCATATCCCTGAAAGGCAATACAATCGTGAACATATTTTTAATAACATAGACATATCATCGTAATATAATCACACGTCCTTTGCGTTCTGAAAAAATAGATTAATTCTAATATATTTTAAGGACAAAAGGATGGACAACAGAAATTACTTTACGATGGCGATTCCCGCTCTTTTGCTAGGCGTAGCATACTTACAGCCAATCAATGCGGCACCGGCGGAGGATCTGCCAAACGTTACTGGACGAATGACGATCACTCAACAGACATTCACGGTAAGTGGCGTAGTCACCGATACGAACGGAGAACCAATTATCGGGGCTAACGTGATTGAGAAAGGGACTACAAATGGAGCCGTAACCGATTTTGACGGCAAATTTTCTCTCTCGCTGCAAAACAAGCAAAGCATATTGGTCGTTACTTATATCGGTTATAACACCAAGGAGATTCCAGCCGGGAATGGTTCTCCCCTCACGATCCAATTGCAGGATGACACCCAGAACCTAGACGAGGTTATCGTGGTAGGTTATAGTGTACAGAAGAAAAAAGACCTTACCGGTGCTGTTTCCGTACTGGAGGTAGGCGACCTGAAAGATACCCCGGTATCCAGTGTAGATCAAATGATGCAAGGCAAATTGTCCGGCGTAAACGTAATCCCGGATAATATGCCCGGCGGGGGTGTAGCGGTACGTGTACGCGGTTTCAGCACGATCCGTAACAATGATCCGCTTTATATCATCGATGGCGTGCCAGTAGAGGGCGGCATCAATTTTCTCAACCCGAATGATATCGAAAGTATGCAGGTATTGAAAGATGCTTCTTCCGCTTCCATCTATGGCGCACGTGCGGCAAACGGCGTGGTTATCATCAGTACAAAAAAAGGGAAGGAAGGTACTTTCCGGGTAAACCTAGACGCTTACGTGGGTGTACAAACCTCGGCAAAACAGATGCGTATGCTAAACGCCCAAGAATATGGCGACTTATTATGGCAGGCACAGCGTAACGACGGGAAATCACCAGTAAGCGACGTGTATGGCTCCGGCGAGACCGCCGTAATTCCGGAATTCCTTGACGCAGATCACCGTCTTCCCTCGGGAGACGTGGATTGGGTTGACGAGATCATGCAAAAAGCCATGGTCCAGTCCTATAACCTCTCTCTGGCGAAAGCAGATAAAGTTAGCAGCCACTTGTTCTCCCTAGGCTATTTCAACCAAGACGGTCTTATGAAATATACTGGTTTCGAACGTATATCCGGACGTTTCAACAATGAGTTCAAGCTCTTCAACGATCGTTTGAAAATCGGTGAGAACGCCACATTATCACATGCGTGGGGAACCTCGGTCACCAATAACGCCGCACTGGGAGGTATGTTATACAACGCCTATAAGACCGTATCCATTACCCCTGTTTACGATCTGGACGGGAATTTCGGCAGCAACCCGATCGCCGACATCTCCAACCCGTTAGGCGAATTATACCGTAATAAGGATAATAAAGATCGTACCACCCGTCTATTCGGTAATCTATTCGCCGAACTGAATATCCTAGAGGGACTTTATTTCAAGACCAACTTCGGAGCGGATTACAAAAACCTGTATAAACGAAGCTTCAAGGCCAAATACAACGAATTGAACACCCAGCAACCCTTGAGTACGTTGAGCACGCAAAACCGTTGGAACTTCAATTGGGTATTCACGAACACGTTAAACTATTTACGGACATTCGATAAACATACGATCGGAGCCTTATTAGGTATCGAGACAAACCGTTATCAAGAGGAATACTTCTCCGCCTCCCGTGAAGGCTTTGCCTCGGATGACGATAACTTCCATTTCCTCGATGCGGGCGATAGTGGCTCCCAGAAGAACGCAGGTTCTGCCTTTACTTCCAAGATGATGTCTTATTTCGGTAAAATTGATTATAATTTCGACAACCGCTACTTATTCGCAGCCACGTTCCGACGTGACGGATCTTCTAAACTTGGTAACAATAAATGGGGTAATTTCCCGGCTGTCTCCGCAGGCTGGCGTATCAGTAGCGAACCGTTTTATGATATTCCGGCTATCAGCAACATGAAAGTCCGCATAGGTTGGGGACAAAACGGCAACTCTGATATCCCGGCTTATTCTACGATCGATTCTTACATGAGTAATCCGAACCACTCCAACTATCCGATCGACGGTAGCCAAAGTTCCGTGACAACCGGATACACCCAAACCCGTTACGGTAACGCAAACCTGAAATGGGAGACCACCACGCAAACTAATGTCGGGCTGGATCTAGGCTTCCTAGATAACAGCCTAACCGTTGTGCTGGATTGGTTTAACAAAGATACCAAGGACTTATTATGGGAGCGTCCCTTGATCGGTACCGTGGGGGGTACGAACCAAACGGTATGGGACAATGTCGGGAAAATGCGTAACCGGGGTTTCGAAGCTGAGGTCAGCTACAATAAGAGCATCAATAAAGATTTCGGGTTCAATGTCGCCTTCAATATGTCCGCTATCAAAAACAAGATGACTGAATTAGACGGTGATGTCTCCTATATCGGACTGCCTACCAGCGTGATTCACTCCCTCAACTTCGATCAAGAGGTTTCTCGTTCCGCCATCGGACAACCAATCGGCTCTTTCTACGCTTATAAAGAAGACGGTTTATTCCAGAGCGAGGCGGAGATCAAATCATATACCAATAATAAAGGCGAACTGCTCCAACCTAACGCAAAACCGGGTGATATCAAGTTCGTAGACGTAAACGGAGATGGCGTAATAGACGGTAACGACCGTGACTATATCGGTAACCCGCTCCCCGATGTCACGGCAGGCCTTACATTAGGAGTCAACTTCCATAATTTTGACCTCAGTCTATTCTTTCAGGGAATGTTCGGAAACGATGTATACGACTTGACCCGTTATGTGGGTGATTTCTACAATCAATCGCAATACAACAAAAACAGCCGTGTCGTTAATGCATGGACACCAACCAACACGAATACGGACATACCCCGTGTCACCATGGACGATCCGAACAATAACATCCGGCCCTCGTCTTACTATGTGCAAGACGCTTCTTTCGTTCGCTTAAAGAACATGAAAATCGGTTATTCCGTACCTCAGTCCATCCTATCCAAGATTAAGTTCAATAGCTTGTATATCTATGCGCAAGCAACCAACTTATTCACGATCACCGGATACGACGGTATCGATCCGGAAGTGGGATTGCAAAGTTACTCCAGTGACTACCGTAACCTAGATATGGGTGTGGACCGCGGCATCTATCCGTTATCCCGCACCTTCACCTTTGGAGTAAACGTAAGTTTTTAATCATCAAACAACAACAAACAAGAATATGAAGAAAATGATTATAGCGGCCTGTGCCGTATTCGCATTGACATCATGCAGCGATTTTCTGGAAGAGACACCTGTAGGCGAACTGACTCCCGAACAAGCACAAGATCCCAATAACATCGAGGGATTGATTATCTCCGCCTATTCCATCCTAGACGGGCAGATGGACGATGCCAGCTCCGGCTTGAATTCAGGATGCTCCAACTGGCAATTTGGCGATGTGATCTCAGACGATACCTACAAAGGCGGAGGTGGTACGGGAGACCAGAACCCGGTTCACTTGATGGAAATCTTCCATATCGACCCGACTATCCAAGATTACAATCGGAAATGGCTAGCCTTATACGAGGGCGTGAACCGCTGTAACCAAGCGATCCGTATCCTCAAAGGCAGCGATTATGATAAAAAGGAGACCCGTATCGCCGAGATGCGTTTCCTGCGTGCCCATTTCTATTTCAACTTAAAGATCATCTATAACCAGATCCCATATTTCGACGAGAGTGTCAGCGATCCTTCTGCGTTCGCCTCTATCTCGAATAAGGAGTATACATCCGATCAATTATGGGAGAAGATACTGAATGATTTTAAGGCCGCCTACGAAGGTCTCCCGGATTCCCAGCCGGATGTGGCACGTCCATGTAAGATGACGGCCCGGGCTTATATGGCTAAAGTTTACTTGTTCCAAGGCAAATGGCAGGAATGCGCTACAGCGACGGATGAGGTGATCAATTCCGGCAAATACCAGCTACTCCCCGACTTCCGGAATATCTTCTTGCCAGAAAATGACAACTGCTCTGAAATTTTATTTTCAGTCCAAGCCTCTATCAACGATGGCTCCCCGAACAACTACAACGGAAATCCGGGCGACCGTTTGTTACCTCCGGGAGGCCCTTATCCCAACTATGGTTTCCTTCGTCCTTCCCAAAACCTAGTAAACGCTTATAAGACCGACTCCAACGGCTTGCCTTTGGAAGACGGCATAGACGTTTCGGAAAATGATTATGTAGACACCCGCCTAGACCACACGGTAGCCCGCCCCGGAATCATGTTCCTTGATGTCCAACTCTATGACTGGACTCCTCGTGAGGCTACGGTTTACGGTCCGTATAGCCCGAAAAAACGTATTGTCTCCAAGAACTCAAGTTACTATTTGGCTATCTGGCCATACGTAAACGCATTGAATGTTTATATTATTCGATATGCGGACGTGTTATTGTGGCGTGCCGAAGCTGCTATCGAACTAGGCGATTTGGCTACCGGATTGAAATACATCAACCAAGTTCGCGAGCGTGCCATGAACAGCCAGACCGTAAAAACCGCTGACGGGACAGCGGATGCCGCCAAATACCGGATCGGATTATATCCGTCATTTTCCGACAAAGAGGAGGCGATCCGAGCCTTACGTACCGAACGACGTCTGGAATTCGCCTTAGAAGGTGAACGTTTCTTTGATCTAGTCCGTTGGGGAATCGCCTCAGACGTGATGAACACTTATTTCGAGCATGAGAAGACATTCCGCTCTCATCTCCAAAATGCCCGTTTCATCAAAGGGACTCACGAATACGGCCCGATACCGCAAGCGGTTATAGACCTTGCGAAAAATGGAATCATCGAGCAAAACCCAGGATATTAATGGGAATGCTCCCATTCCTCTTAAAAGAAATAGCTCCTATCCGAATATTCGGGCAGGAGCTATTTACATTTGTCTTTTTATATCGTCTCTTTATAACTTATCCCTTAAAAACCTTCCGGTATAGGATGCCTCGCAAGCCGCGATCTCCTCCGGTGTACCGGCACAAACCAACTGCCCGCCGGCCTTTCCGCCTTCCGGTCCTAAATCGATCACATAATCCGCGCATTTGATCACATCCATATTATGCTCGATAATTACCACGGAGTGACCTTTCTCGATCAAGGCATTGAAAGCTTTCAACAAAGTCTTGATATCATGAAAATGTAAACCGGTCGTAGGCTCGTCGAAAACGAACAAGGTAGGTTGCTGCTTCTCTTGGCCTAAGTAATAAGCCAGTTTCACACGTTGATTCTCACCACCGGATAAAGTGGAGGAAGTCTGTCCCAGCTTGATATAGCCCAAACCTACGTCTTGCAGCGGTTTCAAGCGTTTCACAATCTTCTTCTCTTGGGAGCCGGAACCTTTCTCGAAGAACTCGATCGCTTGATTCACGGTCATTTCCAATACATCGTATATGTTAGCGCCTTGATACTCTACATCCAATACATCCTGCTTGAAGCGTTTACCGTGGCAAGCCTCGCATTCCAAGGTGATATCCGCCATAAACTGCATCTCTACCGTGATCTTGCCCTCGCCCTTACATTCCTCGCAGCGACCTCCTTCTTTATTAAAGGAGAAATAGGCGGCGTTATATCCCATCTGTTTCGCTAGGGGCTGCTCGCCGAATAGTTTACGGATCTCGTCGTAAGCACCGATATACGTCACGGGGTTCGAGCGAGAACTCTTTCCGATCGAGTTCTGGTCTACGAACTCGATCGCCTGAATCATATTCAAATCTCCACTGATACCGGAGCAATCCACGGTCAGGCGGGCGGCATCATCCAAATGACGTTTCACGCCCTCGTAGAAGATATCACGAACCAAGGAGCTTTTACCCGAACCGCTCACACCGGTAACCACCGTCATCACGTTCAAAGGAAACTTCACGTCCACACCCTTTAAGTTATTCTTCCGAGCCCCTGTCACTTCTATATAATTATTCCACGGACGCCGATAAGGCGGGATCTCGATCTGATCCTCTCCCGTCAAATAACGTACCGTGTGGCTATCGGTACATTTCCGGAGGTTATTCACATCGCCTTGATAAACGACCTCGCCCCCCAAACGCCCTGCTTTCGGACCGATATCGATGATATAATCCGCCGCACGGATAATCTCCTCATCATGCTCCACCACGACCACGGTATTCCCCAAGGCTTGCAACTGTCGCAATACCTTGATCAACAAATCCGTATCCCGGGAATGCAGACCGATACTCGGCTCATCCAAAATATACAACGAACCCACCAAGCTACTACCCAACGAGGTAGCCAGATTGATACGTTGGCTCTCTCCTCCGGATAAAGAGGCCGAGAGGCGATCTAAAGCCAGATAACCCAACCCCACATCCAACAGGAATTGCAAGCGATTATTGATTTCCGTGAGCAAACGTTTAGCGATCGCCGCATCCGTCTCGTCTAGTTCCAGTTGATCAAAGAAAGCCTTTGCCTCCGAAACCGGCATCGTTACCAGCTCGGCGATATTCTTACCACCCACTTGCACATACAGCGCTTCCGGCCTCAAGCGACTCCCCTTACAAACCGGGCAAGTCGTCTTTCCCCGATAGCGGGCTTGCATCACCCTGTATTGTATCTTATAAAGATTCTCTTCCACGAACTTAAAAAAATCGTCGATGCCGTGTAAACCTCTCGCCCCATGCCACAACAAATCTTTCTCTTTCTGTGTCAAGTCGTAATACGGGCGGTGGATCGGGAAGTTATATTTCTCGCTCTTCACGATAAAGTCTTTCAGCCATTCCCCCATCACCTCACCTTTCCAGCAAACCACGGCTCCTTGGTAGACAGACAAACTTTTATCGGGCACCACCAGATTCTCATCGATGCCCAGCACCTTACCGAACCCCTCACAAGTCGGACAAGCGCCCAACGGATTATTAAAGCTAAACATCATATCGGTAGGCTCCTCGAATATCATGCCATCCGCCTCAAACTTCTTCGAGAATTCCTTCACGACTACCCCTTCCTCCGTATAAATACGGATCAAACAGGTACCATGGCCCTCAAAGAAAGCGGTCTCGGCCGAATCCGCCAAACGGCTTTTCAAGGTCTTATCGTCCGATACCGTCAGGCGGTCCACCAACAACTCGATCGGGTAAGACAGTAACTCCTCGCTGGCCAGTACCTCCGAGATACGATATACCGTATCATTCACCGACAGACGGGCATATCCTTCTTTCCGCAAGATCTCCAGCTGTTCCTTCATATCCCGGCCTTCCGGCAAGACAACCGGGGCGAATACGGCAAAACGAGTCCCCTCGGGGTATCGCATGACCTCCTTGACAATATCGCTCACCTGATGTTTTTTCACCTCGGTGCCGGAAACCGGCGATATCGTCTTCCCGACGCGAGCATATAACAAGCGTAAATACTCATAAATCTCGGTAGATGTACCGACCGTGGAACGCGGATTACGGGTATTCACCTTCTGCTCGATAGCGATAGCCGGCGGTATTCCCTTAATATAGTCGCATTCCGGCTTACTCATCCTCCCCAAGAACTGGCGGGCGTAAGCGGATAAACTCTCTACATACCGACGCTGTCCCTCCGCATAAAGGGTATCGAACGCCAACGATGATTTTCCACTCCCCGACAGCCCGGTTATCACCACCAGCTTGTCCCTCGGAATCTCTACATCTATATTTTTCAAGTTGTTGACACGTGCCCCCTTGATGAAAATCGAATTGCTCTCAGACATATTACCTTTATCTTTTTCTTTAACGCAAAGATAGCCAAAACTAACCGATTCTGCCTTATCTTCATCGAACTAATTCACACAGTTAGACAGGGTGTGCCTCGTCTCTACTGCCAAGTAAATAAAATAACAAGGGTGAAATATTTCATATTTACAGGGAATCTTCTACATTTGTTGAAAATTTCATAGACAAACACAGCAAGGCACCCATGTACATTAAATATTTTCGCTTCTTAGTAGCGATTCTCTTTTGTGCGATAACCTCATGTTCTACGGTTCGCGAGAAGCCTCGTCCGGCTACGAGTACGGGCAAGGAGGCCAAGCGAGAGTTTAGGGGAGCATGGATACAGACCGCTTTTCAAGGCGAATACAAGGATATGACTCCCGCCCGGATGAAAAAAGACTTCATCCGCAAGCTTAATTACCTGCAAGCATGCGGCATCAACGCCATCATCTTTCAGGTGCGCCCCGAGGCGGACGCTTTCTATAAATCCGATATCGAGCCGTGGAGCCGCTTCTTCACCGGAGAGCAAGGCGTAGCCCCGGCAGGTGAGTTCGACCCGATGGCCTTCCTGATCCAAGAATGCCATAAACGGAACATGGAGTTTCACGCTTGGTTGAATCCTTACCGGGCGAGCACGGCGGGAAACACCCGTTTCGCCGATTCCCACATCTATCATAAGCATCCCGAATGGTTTGTCACCTATAATAAACAAATCCTTTTCGACCCGGGATTGCCGGAAAGCCGTCAGTTTATCTGCCGGGTAGTGCGTGATATCGTCGGCCGTTACGACGTGGACGCTATACATATGGACGATTATTTCTATCCCTATCCCGCGGCGGGTATGCCTTTCCCGGATGATAACAGCTTCCGGAAATACGGCTTGCGAAAAGGATACAGCGAGGCGCAAAGGAACGATTGGCGCCGGGAGAACGTGAATACCCTGATCCGGGAATTGAAACGTACCATCCTGCTCACCAAGCCTTGGGTACGCTTCGGTATCAGTCCCTTCGGCATCTACCGCAACAAGAAAAGCACCGCAGACGGATCGGGTAGCAATACCAACGGTCTGCAAAACTACGACGACCTCTACGCCGATATCACCTATTGGGTACAGCAAGGTTGGATCGATTATAACATCCCCCAGATCTATTGGGAGATCGGACACCCGGCGGCGGATTACATCACGCTTATCAAATGGTGGGACAAAAACGCCAACGGAGGTCATTTATATATCGGGCAAGACGTGGCCCGCACCATGAAAGCGGACCAATTAACCCGCAAGATGCGTTACGAGCGTGCCTTGCCTCACGTGAGCGGCAATTGTTTCTGGCCCGCCAATGAGATTCTATGGAACAACAAGGGCGTAGCCGACAGCCTGAAACGGAACTACCACCGTTACCCGGCCCTTATCCCGGCCTATACCCATATGCATAACCGTCCGCCAAAAGACGTAAGCAAGCTAAAGACCGAATGGACACCTAAAGGCTTCTTGTTACATTGGCAAGCGGAGCAAAGCCCCACGAATCCGGAGCTAGCCTCCTATTTCGTGGTCTATCGCTTTAACGACAAGGAGCCGATAGACACGAGCGATCCCTCGAAGATCGTGGCTATCACCCGGGAAACCGGCTACTTGATGCCTTACGAGAAAGGAAAGGTAAAATATCGCTATGTAGTGACCGCCGTAGATCGCTTTCACAACGAGAGCGAGGGCAAGACAAAGAAAGTAAAATTATAAAGACAACAATATATGTTAACCGACCATCGCTGCACCAAATATACCGACTGTTCCTCTTGTAGTTTCTACCAGAGGGACATATTCAAGTATCGTCTTTATCCGAAAGGGTACGTGATCCCTCAGACAAGATGCATGCAGAACATGGTCTTTTTCCTAGTCAAGGGAGAGATCTGGCTGAACAGCGAGGAGCACCCGGACACTACGTTCCGGGGCGGACAGTTCGTGTTGCAACCGATCGGCTCGAAAGTGGAATGCAAGGTACTCGACTACACCGAATGTATCATCTATCTCTTCGAGCGTCCGCAAAACATATGCGACAATCGTTTCAACAAAGGCATCTCCATCGTGGAGAACGAACGCCAGCAGCCCATCGTAATGACGATGGTCCCGCCGATACAACTCTTCATCGAGGGCATGAAGCTTTACCTCAACGATGATTTAAGATGCTCCGGACTGATGCAAGCCAAACGCTCGGAGATGGTCTACTTGCTGAACTGCTACTACCCCATCAAGGAGCTAGCCGCCTTTTACGCCCCGGTTTACCGGTATAGCCACAGTTTCCAGTATTTCGTGATGCAGAACTACCAAAAGGCAAAAGACGTGGAGACCTTCGCCCAATTGGGAGGCTACAGCGTACCCACCTTCCGCCGTATCTTCAAGGATACGTTCGGAGAGCCCGCTTATCAATGGATGCTGAAACGCAAATGCCAAGACATTCATAACGACCTTATCATGACAGAGCTTTCCATATCCGAGATTTGCTACAAGTATGGCTTTGAGTCGCTTTCCAACTTCTCGCACTTCTGCAGGGCTAATTTCGGCCAATCTCCCCGCTCTGTCCGTTCTCTAAAGGATGAAAATACATAATATTCAATGATTTTTTTTAAATCTCTCAACTTTTGCAACTCTTTGGACAAAAATAACAATTCTCCCCTTTAGCATTCCCTATACATTTGCGTCCAGAAGATCAATCATAATTGATTTTCAAAGATAAATAAAATGTATAGGTACAATAAGACAAGTATTATCTTAAAGATCTCTATTGCGGTTTTATTCATTATCGGCATGGTGCTGGAATGTAGTTGCGAGAGATCCGAGGAACCGGAGAAAAGAGGCACGGGCTACATCACTTGCACCCTTCGTTGGGATAGCGTGGTAGCAGTTTCCCCGGTACCGGAGAAACTTCGCTATTGTATCTACCCGTCGGAGGGCGGGCCGATGATACAGACGGATGGGAACGCCAATGGCATCACCCTGTTCTTACCACCGGATAAATATAATGTATTGGTTTTCAATTACGACGCGAAAAACATAGGTTTTCGTAATATGTCGAAGTTCGAGGAAGCGGAAGCATATATCTCCTCTCTAAAGGATCTGGAGGCATGTCAAGACGAGGTGATCCCGTTATATGTCGCCACGATCCGTTCGGTAGAGGTTGAGGGGGACACGGAGAAGCATAAGGAATTGACCTTGTCGCCGTTTTTCCTATCGAAGGACAGTTCCTTGAATCTAAGCAATGAAAGGAAAGGGATCGCAAACAATATCAACGGGCTAAAGAAAACGAGTATCCGATGAGAGAGAGCCGGTTATTTATCATCTTGATCTCGCTTGTCATGGGATTGGCGGGATGCTCGAAAGAGACTATGATCGGCGAGTATGTAGACCGTTGCGCAGTGCGCCTCGACATAGATTGGGGTCCTTGCGGTATCGACCCGGATGGTATGACCGCGCTCTTTTACCCGGTCGATGGAGGGGAGCCAAGCCGTTTCCTTACCAACACGGTGACGGGCGACGAGGTGCGATTGAGGAAAGGGATCTATAACGTAGTGGTATTTAACCAAGCGGCCGAAGAATACAGTTATCTCACGATCGAGGGTCAAGATCAATACAGCACCCTGCGGATCGTGATGAAGACGACGGATAGCGATTGGTACACGCCCACCGAGGGAGAGCGGCTGATCTACGATCCGGAACCTTTAGCGGTAGCTACATTGGAGGGTTTTGAGGTGACGCAAGAGATGGTACGGGCGAACCTTAAGGAGGGAAAGGAGTTTTCCTTGGCTTGCCGGCCCGAGAAGGTAATCTTCACGACCCATCTGTCCTTAGAGATAAAAGGATTGCACAACATGCGGACTGCGAGGGGATCGATTAAAGGGATGGCGGATACATATTGGATAGCGGATAGAAAGACCGGAAGTAGCGTAGCGACGCAACTCGTGGACTTCTCGGAAAAGACCTTTCACGAGAACTCAACGACCGATGGTACCTTATCCGGCTCTTACTTGACACTCGGCAGACCAAACGTCACATCGAAGGCCACGGACGAGATCAGTAATTTGCTTACGCTCTCCATCTTATTGGTCGATAACAGAACGGTCATTACGAAGCAATATGATATAGCTCCACGTGCCGCGATCAATAATGAGACGAAAGAGGTAGAGGTGGTGCTGGGTACGAAAATTGATCCGGATAAGGAAGAAGTTCCCGAGGATATTCCGTTGGAGCTACCAAACGTGGAGCCGGAAAAGAATGGCGGCGAAGGGGGATTCGATGCGACAGTAGACAATTGGGGAGATGAGACGAATATCGTAATCCCCGCATAACTATAGAATGATAAATAGTAACAACATAAAACAACATTAAAAGACTAAACATTATGAAGACAAATTTATTTATCGCAGCATTAAGCCTAGTAGTATTGGCGGGCTGCTCAGGCGAAGATGAGATTGGCACATTGGTAGCAAAGAATGACAATGCGATTAATTTCGGAACTTATGTGGGGAAACAGACGAAGGCCAGTATTATGGATGACACCAAACTACAAACAACGGGATTCAATGTTATAGCAACTTATACAGGTGTCGATACATGGGCATCATTAAGTGGAGACAAAGCTAAAGCTCCAAACTTCATGTACGATCAAGCCGTTACATATACTGATAGTAAATGGTCTTATTCTCCTATACAATATTGGCCAAATGAACAAAATGAGGATGGAGATCTTGGTAAAGTAACTTTCTTTGCCTACAGCCCTAAAACAACTAGTATCACTACAATATCAGATAAAGCAAAAACAGGAGCACCGACTATTAAACTGACTGTTTCCGATGAAATTGATACGCAAATAGATTTAGTAGCAGATATGGTCACAGATCTTACTAAAACAAGCACAACTATAGATGGAGTTGCAGTAGATGCAGGTACTGTTAAATTCAAAATGGATCACCTTCTTTCTCAAATTAAGTTTCAAGCAAAGCTCAAGGCACAGTACACTGGAGCAACAAAGATTACCGTAACAGGATTTAAGTTATCATTTGCAACCAACAAAATTAAGAATGCAGGAACATATACATTTAACACTAATAACACAGATAATATATGGGTGCTGGATAATACTTACCACAACGTAGCCATCGAAAAAACGAACTTAGCAAATGAGTTGGACAATACCGTAGCACTAGCAGCGACCGACTTACTAGATCCTATGTTTTTACTTCCTCAATCATATGCAGAAAAAGATATAACAGCTGTGATCAGTTACACTGTAACCACAAGTGCAGGTGATGTTAATAATGTAAAGAAAATCGATTTACCGGTAGTTACAGACGGATGGAAGCCTAGTAAAAAATATTTATATACTTTTGAGATCGAATTACAGAATGTAACAGTTGGAGTAGAATCCGCAGAATGGGGTAATGGTGAAATCAAGTAATATATTATCTTTATTTTCATAGATTAAGGGATTAGGCTTCTTCAACATAGAAGACCTAATCCCTTAATTAATTTTTAATAGCCGGTCTTCATATCACCGCCTCTCTTCTCTATCATAAAATCCATTCTCATAAAAACACGCCACTCTATATTTAGCTAGGATTACTTACAATAAAATAAATATCAGAAAACCTTTCGATAGCAATACGGTCATTATCCCACCTTTTTGAGCAATATAAGCCATATATCGTGACATCCCCTTCCCGCAAGAACCACAAAACAACGAGAAGGAGATAGCCATTAGTGCCCTTTTCCATCTCAAAAGTACCCCTTTTCACACACAATAGGTTGCGAAAGCCAACGCGAAAGGCCGCGTTAGGCGACACATATGGTTACGTTGGGCATCGTAAGCAGCTAAGAATAGGGTTATAACCTAATGAGAAAGGCGTTATAACCTTATTATAACCCTATCGTAACCTTATGGAATCGCCCAAACACCCGGCAAACCATGAGTTACGATGAATTAATTTCGCTAGAATAAAAGGCCATTTTCCAACATCTGTCTGTCTACTAAACAATTGCTGTTTTTTTCTTGCGTATTTGGAAGCGAGACGTACATCCGCCCGAAATAATCGACTCTCACGGACTTCCGTTTACATTTTGTCAAAATGTCAATCCGCGAGGAAACTTCTCCCCACATAGCATACGGATATCAATTATTCTTCCTATATTTGCGATAATCCCTCATATCTAAGCGTAGGTCACTGAAGGAGGACATAAGTTAACGAAGAGCGTTTAAAGATATTATCCCGTATTGAAATCTGGACAATTTCATATCCATGGATAATAGACAATAAACGCTCACGTCGGTGCTATATTTACCAGTAATCGCTCTGGACGATATAACAGCATGGCGTGGGCTATTGTTTATTACATGGATAGGGCCGTCCAGAGCCTCAATACGGTAATATCAATAGTTTCCACGCTTCTGTATTTTTAGCCCGGCAACCGATGGAGACAGGTTGCCCTTATCCATTAAATGAAGACGATCCTCCTGTTACCCGTCTTGTCGCTATGGCTCCTGCTTGCCACGCAAGCCCATGCCCAAGTCTATCACCTACATTTATCCGACAACACTTGCCGGATAACAGAATGCGTTGATACTCCACAAGGCGTCAAGCCCTTGGGTCAGACATGGAAAGGAAACACCTTCCATGATCGTTTCACGCTAGATTTCGATCGCGCTATCTTCACGTGGGAAAAGGAAGGAAAAGAGACGTATGCCAACAAGATCATCAACCACACTGCCAAATACGCTCACCACTCATTCTCCACGGAGCAGATTACCGCCAACCTCACCATCAACAGCCATCGGGCCGTCCTTCAACTTATCCACTTTCAGAATGGCCAATGGATACAAGTCACTTATTTTTGCGAGATAGGGAATTAACGGCTCATGCGAACATCTACAACATCTACCACTTATACTTGATATTTGTACTTTTTATTTGTGAGTGAAAATTCCAGCCTTAAAAAAGGAGGCCTTAAAGTTTACGATAAACATCTTCAAAAGGTACTCTGCAACGTTCTCCCCAAATGCCTTTATTTCCATCCCGTATCCCACAAGGAATAGCCATGTTTATTTCAGCACCATGAGGTAGTTTCAATGTCCTTTTTAGCCGACGGCTGTCCAGCCCTTCTAAGGGACACGTGTCATAGCCTTCGTTTGCCATCGCAATCATAAACGTTTGTGCGGCAAGCGCACAGGATTTATGGGCTGTCACACGTATGTCATTCTCGGAAACTTCAAGCATCATAGGACGGAAAATACTGATTATATTAGCCAACAATTTCCTGAGCAATCCGAGAATACCGAAGAACCGGGCATAAACAAAGGGCATCAATATACCGTAATATATTTCCCGATCCTTAATACGTTTGTCCTGACGTTCTTTAGGACTGTAATGACGAATGTTCTCCCGTTCAAAATTGAGTACGAATCGCGCATGTTTCTTGTACCAGTCACGCCGAACCACAAAAATGACAATTTGTGAAGCGGTAGAAGCCGCTTTCTGACCAAGGCAGTCCCTTGAAATTTTTGCCAATAATTCAGGTTCTGTAATATGGTAAAATTCCCATAATTGCATATCAGAACTGTTAGGAGCCAATGTAGCCAGTTCCAAACAATGTTTTACCTTTTCCGTATCTATTGGTTTTTCTTTATCATACACCCGTACAGAACGACGTTGATGAAGGACTTCATCTAAATTCATAATGATACTGATTTGAATTAAACATTTATTCCCAGCTGATTACTTCAGCCATTTATTATTGTGCTTTATTTAATTGCCGCATAACGACCTTCGCCATTTCTTTAGAACTGAACGGGTCCTGCCCAGTAATCAGATTATTATCTACAACTATTTTTGAAGTCATAGGTATCAATGCTTTTTCATAATCCGCTCCTCTCTCTTTCAACAACGCTTCAAGATCAAAAGGCACGTCTTCTTTTCTTCTGGCAAGACTTTCCTCAAACCAACTGAATCCCGTCAGCTTTTTGCCTTTAATCATATATTCGCCATTGGATAGTTTGACATTCAACAACCCACTGACCCCGTGGCAGATGGCCGACACTATCCTCCCACTTTCATCCTGTTTCCTTACGATAGTCTTTAAAGCTTCATTGTCAGGAAAGTCATACATCGCACCGTGTCCGCCGGCTAAATAGACACAATCAAACTGTTGTTCCAACAGGTTATCCAAACTGTTTGCATGATCCAACAGCTTTTTGAATTCTGGCTTTTCCCAATACTTTTCGGACATTTCATCTAAAAAAATTGGTTTTAAACTTTCGGGATCAATGGGAGTATAACCTCCTTTCGGATTGGCTACCGTTATGTCATAGCCGCTTTCTTTTGCACTATGATAGATATGAGTAAACTCACTAAGCCATAATCCGGTCGCGAGTTTCCCATTGGCAAAAGTCCCTGTGCTAGTAACTATTATTAAAATCTTCATGATAATCAAATTATTGATTCATATTCTTTAAAAGAAAACATACACATGGATAGATTGTTTTTCAGAATATGGAATCTTTAACATAATCCGAAAATATGAAAACCTGCAAATCCTTTTTTCGCCTCGGATGAGAAAATGTGCTATTTTTGAAAGACATTGATCCGTCTAGTTTTTCAAGCGTATGAGACCTTTTCAAAAATTCGCAAAGTAAGTTAACTTCGTTGGCAAAGTAAGCCAGCTCAAATCACATAAAGTCATAGAAAAATCATTATCTTTGTCAATCCTGTTTAAATCACATAAAGTCATAAAATGGAGACGATCATAAATCATATTCATATAAGCAACTTCAAGTCACTCAAAGATGTGACTTTAGACCAATGCCGGAGGATCAACTTGATTATTGGCAAGCCGAATGTGGGTAAAAGTAATCTATTGGAAGCGATGTCCTTGTTTTGTCTGCCCTATTTGAAATATACCCGGAAAAGAAGCATCCAGCAGTTTATCCGTACGGAGAACGATGCAGAGTTATTTTTCGACGGCCATGTAGATAGCCCAATTTCTGTGAAAACGAACAAGGTGAATGTAGAAGTAAAAATGGACAACATGGGACTTCTTTATTCGCAAACCAATCCGGCTCATCCCGCACAAGATGTAGCTTTTACTATTTCCAACTTGACGATACCCGCCAAGAAGAATATAGATATTCCAACGGCAAACCCTTTCAAATGCTATCTCTATCCACCAGCATTCGATAAGGAGAAATTACCGATCCCTTTCCTATTACCTCCGGGAGGAAGCAATTTGATGAATATTGTTTCCATGATGCCCAAGTTGAAAGAAGAATTAAGAACTATTTTCAACGACTATGGCTTGAAATATGTCTTCGATACCAATAGCCAGGAGATTAAAGTAATGAAAGAAAAGAAACCGGGAGAGATATTTTTAATTCCATTTCATTCCATAGCCGATACCCTGCAGCGTATGATTTTCTACAAAGCGGCTATTGAAAGTAACAGTGAGTCCGCATTAGTTTTTGAAGAACCGGAAGCCCACTCATACCCTCCTTTCATATCAAAGGTAACGCAGGATATTATCCAATCGGACAGAAACCAGTTTTTTATAACGACACACAGTCCTTATGTGGTTAACGACTTTCTGGAATTACCGAGTGACGAACTTGCCATTTACCTAGTTGACTTCAGGAATGGGGAAACTTTCGTGAAAAGAGCCAGTGACACAGAAATACAAGAAATGTACGAATATGGCATCGACCTATTTTTCAACACCGAAACCTTCTTAAGATAATGGCAGAACTCTACATAATTCCGGAATGCTACGTCGATACAAACCTAATCGAGACGTTGGTTCCCACCGCTAAAGGATATAATCATCAGAAAGGCTGTAACAACGTCGTAAAAGTGATGAAAGAAAAGTTATCGGATAAATTCGCGGTTGGAATAGTGGATAAAGACAAACGACAGGTCAGTTACGTCAACGAATTTGAGGAAATAGGACATACGGACTCCCTATATTTTTACAAACACCCGGACAAGGCTCATTTCTTAATAATGATCGATCCTGCCGTAGACCGCTTTATCCTAAAATGCGCTAAGGAAGAGAAAGTTGAGATGAAACAATTCGATCTTTCAGATGAATTGAGATCTTTTACAGCGCAGACAAAGCAAGTATCGAGCAAAGAGGATACGAACTTCAAAAAGTTATTTCACGAAATTAAGAGCGCAGAAGAAATAACAATCCTAAGGAATGCCATTAAATATTTGAAAGGAAAGCAATATAGTTCTAAGAGCGCAGAAATGAAAGCTCTTATTGATGGGCAAACATCAAAACTGTAGCAAGCTTCTTGGGATATTGTGGACTGAAACATAGCGAAAGATACAGAACACATTGCAGGCGCAAGCCCATACCCAAGTCTAACGCCTACGCTTATTCGACAGTACTTACAGGATAACGGAATGCGTTAAAAACTATTTTACGGAATGTCCAAATGTTCTGTCAATACGTTTACGAATGTTCGTAATGGCGCACCTTCATAATTATCCAACTCCCCAACCAAGATCAGAGCGGCGTTCTTCATCCATGGGTGGTATGGAATGGATAGTTCATAGGGGATTTCTCGGATCAGTTCCGGGGTGTTCTTGATTACCGTATAAGCGTCGCCATCGGCGGCTTTCTTGTCTTCGAAAACTAAGGTACGGTCGTACATTTTTTGCTTGTTTGCCCCGTTTAGTACTACCGGGGCCATGACTACGGAATCTCTGTCGCTACGCAACATCGGCATCAAGGACAGGGTTTGATATCGTCCCACGGAGAGTCCGCAGACACTGATCGTTAGGTCTAGACGCAAGGAGTTGCCCTCCCGCTCGATGCGGTTTTGCTTCACGGAGACTTGCCCCCGGTAAGATTGTATAGGCACCTGCGCTCCTGCCGGAAGAACAAGGCCGATCACAAGCAAGCATATATAAATGAATGTCTTCATAGATTTATCTCTTTATTTGATGATGTAAACGATACTGATACCCGCCTTTGTTAATCCCCAATACTCGTTGCGGAACTTGCCGATAGGCGCATCTCCTCTAGGAAAAGCGTACTTATCATATTCGAAATGCAAGTATCCGAAACCCGCCGTGAACTCCACGTTCCAACGGGGCGACACGTATAACTGATAACCATAAGAGATACCGCCGCCATAAGCGTTACCGTTATAACTATTCTTTTTCTCCATCCCATACAGGAGCTTCAAACCGGCGAAATCGTAATCCATATACTGGGCATGAACCCCGAAGAAATGTCCGTTGAAACGCTCGTGTATCCAGTAGCGCGCCTCTGGTTGTATCATCCAATGCTTAAAGGACTTATCGCTCGAGAATGTCCAACCGTTATAATACCCCGATGCCTCAACCGACCAATGCTTGTTGAACGCGACCTCCGCCCCTACGTTCGGCGTAGTGATCGCGTCATAAAGCACATTGGTCTTCACGGCCACGACCTGTCCTTGAATATCCATAAAGGTTGACAAAAGAAATACTAACAGTAAATATAGTTTATTCATATCTCCCGGTTCATTAGGTTTGTTTATTTAAGAGGCAAAACCGTACAAATATAAATATTATTTATCAGTTCATTTGTACGTTAACTTATATAATATCCATGATTTACGGATGAAAAACGTTATCTTTGTAAAATAAATCCAGAATATGACTCATGAAGGCTAAATATATCGTGATTTTTTTCCTGTCACTCCTTTCGTTTGTCGCTTGCGATAAAGAGGAGGTCGTTATCCCTACTACCGCCCCTCGTACGGTTCTTATCTATTTCGCGGGGGATAATAGCTTGAGTGGATACGTGAGCCAAAACCTGAGGGCGATAAAGGAAGGGATTGAGCGAGATGGATTGAACAACGGCAATTTGTTGATCTATACGGATAAGCAGAACGAGGCTCCCCAGCTTTTTCAATTAAAGCTGGAAGCGGATACCATCCGGCAGATCGTGCTCGAGACCTACGACTCGAACCAGAACTCGGCCTCTACCGAGACGCTGACGCAAATAATCGACAAGGTACAAAAGGAATATCCGGCGGATAGTTACGGGTTGGTGCTGTGGAGTCACGGAACAGGATGGCTGCCTTCTGATATCTATAGTTATTTGCGTTCCTTCGGGCAAGACGGGAAAAATAATTTCATGGAGATCAATGATCTGGCCTCCGCTTTATCGAAGTATCATTTTGATTTTATTTTGTTCGACGCTTGTTATATGTCGTGTGCCGAGGTAGCTTACGCTTTCCGGGGATGTGCGGATTATATTATCGGCTCGCCAACGGAGATATTGGCGAACGGCTTCCCTTATCAATCGATAATGGGGGATATGTTCAAGAAAGAAGCTGATGTGGTGGGGATAGCGACAAAGTTTTATACGTATTATCAAAGTGAGGCAGGAACGATCTCGGTCATGAAAAGCGATGAGTTGGATGAATTGGCTGCTACTTGCCGTACCCTATTCCATGATAAGACGGAAAGAGATCTTTTCGCCGTACCCGTTAGCGAATTGCAGATCATGGAGTATTTGACGCCGAATTATCATGCCTTATATGATTTTGATGATTACGTGAGCCGTCTGGCCACGGAAGAGCAATATAACGCATTCAAGCGGAGCATGGAAAAGGCGGTTATTTACAAGGCTACTACACCCAAGGCGGTTTACGCTTATCCGTATCCGTATGGAAGCTATCTGCCGGTCAATAAATATAGCGGCTTATCTATCTACGTCCCCCAAGAAGCCTTGCCCAAACTAAATGAGTGGTACAAGGATCTTGAGTGGTATAAAGATGTATATCAATGATTAAAACTCATCTCTTAGCCAGCGTTTACCACGAGGGGTATACAGGAATATCAAGAAGCCTGCCGCCATTATAGAAATAACCGTAAAGAATACTGCTAATAACATATTTCTCTATTTTAATAATGCGCTTCCTACTCCCAATACAAGAGCGGCAAAAGTTAATTTTGACAAATCGAAGAAATACTTTGAAGTATTTTCTCTTCTGTTCTTCATTAAATCCTGAGCCGCTTTTCTTTTTTCAATGTTACCGTTATAGTTACTCATAGCAAAAATACTAATATTATTTCACAAATGAACTTATTTCACTAAAAACACTTCCTTATATCGTTTTACCTGTCCTTGAGGATGAACAAGTTCCGCATAGAAAATATAAACGCCGGTTCTCACCTTGGAACCATTCACCGCAAGGCCGTTCCAAGCCAATTCACCTTCTATCCCTAATAAGTCATGATTTACCACCTCACTGATATGCCTTCCGGAGATATCAAATATCCAGGCTCGACAGGTATAGCCGGATTCATCAAGATGGTAGGAGATCGTATATTCCTTCGTTGCCTCAGAATAAACGGGAGACTCTATGCCCGTGACCTCGCCTTCATCTTGCTTTCCATATTGGGAATTCCGATAGCCGGGCGTACCGTATCCCGCCGTGGCCGAAGCCGAAGTCCAATTCATCTCATCCTGCGTATCGCTATCAGGATTAATCCGCTCCAAGGCAATCCCCTTCTCATTTTTCACGGATGGGGCATGCCATTTAGAGGAATAACGAATCTCATCGATCATAACCTCATCTTCTGTACGAAACAGGACTAGCGTAGCGGAGGTATTTGCCAAGACCGGAAGTTTTAATTCATGCAAAGCATCCGGCGAAGATATCAGATAAAAATCGCTCACTCCTCCCATACTTTTAGTCAGCAACACATAATCTTGTGGTTCTACCAGAGAGACTATAGAAGATAAAGGATAATGCGTACTCAATGTACCATCGGATTTGCGGGTAGCAACAGACAGTCCAGCCAAAGACAATGTCCGGTCCGAACGATTATAAAGCTCGATATACTCACTCCCTTCCGGATAAGGATTCGGCAACAACTCATTAAAAACGATCTCATTGGGTAAGACTATAATGTCCGTGGGGATACCCGGTTTATGGGGAGTGTCCGGACGATCCGGATCTTCTGGTTCATCGTCAGGAGAAGAGTTTGCGGAACCCGGCGTGCCTCCTCGCTCATCCGTTGATAAATAAAAACCGATTTCAGAACGTTCCCAAGCGATTCCGGCTTTCGCTTTCTCATAGGCAATCCGGTCGATCTCCTTACCGGAAGGATCGAATAAAGCAAGCTCCTTCCCCGTGTTCGCCAAAGACGCCGGGAATTTATCCAAGGGCATATCTTGTCCCGAATCGTCAATATGTATATCCCTACCAGACCGATAAAGCACGATATATCCATCCGCTTCCAAAAGCAAAGCTGTCAATACCGTTGGCTTACTACCATATAAGAATGACCAACCATTTAACTCTATAGCCTTATCCGTCGTATTATAAAGTTCCACATACTCCGTTTCCGGAAAAGCCTTTTGTCCTTTCGGATCAGCCATCACCTCATTAATACGGATACTACCGGCGGGGAAAGAAGGAGTATCCGGCACTTCTGGTTCCTCCGGAGCGTCGGGCTCTTCTTCATATTCTAACCGAATCTCGGTAGAACTCTCCGGAATCTTATTTCCCTCAAGATCCATTAACCCCGAGCACAACAAATCATAACCCATACCAACCTTCAACTCCTTATCAAAGCTGACATTCACATGGATCCGCATATCATCCGCATAGGTCATACGAGAGGCATTACCGATACCCGATATAGAGAATATCGCCTCACGGATATCCACCGGAAGATTATATTGTAATTGGAAAACAGACTCGGTGATCGGTTGGATAGCAAGAAGCCGCGGAAGAACCAACGGCTCATCGGGTTCATTGGGTTCTTCTGGCTCTTCGGGAGTATCCGGCTTCTCTGGTTCGATCGAGATATTATCGGATATAATGATGTAGTTACACGCAAAATCATTTACTCGAGTTTTAGAATAGCGGCATTCAAAACGTAGTTGTCCCCCTTTACATGAAGAAGAAACTTCAGACTCACAACTCCCTATCAAGACAAACCTACCCTTCTCTAGCACATATAAGTTCCATATCTTATGATTTTCTAAAGTAAGTTTCACTTTCAAATCCACGGCTCCCAACAAGACATCGAGCGCTTTCTCTATTAAGATCTTTGGATTCTTCTCCGTTGCGGTATGTTTCCGAAAAGTTATCGTTTTCTTATTACTGCCGATTTGGACATAGTAATCAGTTTCAAGTCCAAGCATCCTCTGATCATCTAAATAAACATGTAGCCGGATATGGTTTTGATCGCTTGGTTTGAAATCCATCCGAATCTCAAATTCCCATTCCATTGTAGCGGAATAAACGAGAGGAGTTTCTATGGAAACACTTTTCCGGGTAGGATCCGCACGTGAGACCAGCCATCCGTTCTCAATCACAAAGCAATCTAAATCACCCGTCCAAGGGTTATCCGATGTAATCTCCGGTCCATTAAACGGTTCTTTTAACTGGGGATAAGCGCAAAGCGGAAGTAAAAACGCAAGAATTAATAATAATTGTTTCATAGCTATATCGTTTTAGTTATAAATTTCTCTATCTTTGCACCCTAATAAGTTACAACTGTAAATAATAGGGCGCAAAAGGCAAAAATATGAAAGCCCTTTACAGACAGCAAAGTTATAACTATTTTACATTATTCAAATTAAATCAGTGCTCAAAATGAAAGTAGCAATTGTTGGTGTAAGTGGAGCCGTAGGACAGGAGTTCCTGCGTGTACTCGACCAGAGAAACTTCCCGATGGATGAGCTGGTACTTTTTGGCTCATCTCGTAGTGCCGGACGTGTTTATACCTTCCGTGGTAAACAGTATACCGTTAAGGAACTGAAGCATAACGACGACTTTAAGGGAATCGATGTTGCTTTTGTTTCAGCCGGAGGTGGTACTTCCAAGGAATTTGAGAAGACGATCACGAAACATGGTACGGTGATGATCGATAACTCCAGTGCGTTCCGTATGGACGAGGATGTTCCATTGGTCGTACCGGAAGTAAACCCGGAGGATGCCTTGAATCGTCCTCGTGGTGTGATCGCTAACCCGAATTGTACCACAATCCAGATGGTTGTAGCGTTGAAGGCGATCGAGAACTTATCTCATATCAAGCGTGTTCACGTATCTACTTATCAAGCTGCCAGTGGAGCAGGCGCTACCGCTATGGCTGAGTTGGTAAAACAATATGAGCAATTATTAAAGGGCGAGGAGCCTACAGTGGAGAAATTCGCTTATCAATTGGCATATAACGTAATCCCTCACGTAGACGTATTCACGGAAAATGGCTATACGAAAGAGGAGATGAAGATGTATAACGAGACCCGTAAGATCATGCACTCGGATATCGAGGTGAGCGCTACTTGTGTTCGCGTACCGGTTATGCGCGCGCATAGCGAATCTACTTGGGTAGAGACAGAGCGTCCGATCAGCGTGGAAGAGGCTCGCAAGGCTTTCGCCGAGGCTGAGGGTGTGGTATTGCAGGATGAACCGGCAAACAAGGATTATCCGATGCCGTTGTTCGTAGCGGATCACGATCCGGTTTACGTAGGCCGTATCCGTAAGGATATCAGCAACCCGAATGGTTTGACATTCTGGACCGTGAGCGACCAGATCAAGAAAGGCGCCGCTTTGAACGCCGTACAAATCGCCGAGTACTTGCTAAAGGTGGGTAATATCAAATAACAGACAACTTTGTAAATTCTATATACGTGGAAGCGGGATCAAGAGAATACTCTTATCCCGCTTTTTTATGCTTAGCGTAATTCCTTCATGCCTTCTCAAAACGTATAAATCAATACGCCCAATACCCGATGGTTGGTTATCGAATGTGTGTCATGAATCCGTCCGCCATCTTGCAAATCCACATTGCCATACCATGCGATGGAAGGGCTATATTCAACACCTAATTTCCAGTGCGGAAGATTATACGAAAGCTGCAGGTTGGTCGTAAATACCTGATCTACGTCCAGACCTACGCCATAGGTTTTGCCTACCAGTGCCTCGTTCGCTCCCAAGTTCTTCAAATAGCCTAAGAACAAACCCGGTTTCCATTTCTTTCCGTACACGATATTCAACCAAGAAGTAGAGAAAAGATACGGTGAATATTCCTGTTCGCCGGTACGTGGGTCGATAGAGGTGACGCCGTAACCACCCAACATACAAGTCTGCGTCAAGTTAGAAGCCAGCAATGTTTTCGCCATCACCAACCAATTCGCATCCTGATATTTCACGTGCGCCTCGCCGGATACGGAAGTAACCCGCTCGCTGACTTTATAAATCTTGCCATCCACCTCGTTCTGCGTTCTCGGCACTAACGACAAGATTTCCATACCGGCTCCTACCTGCCAACCGGGTTTCTTATAATCCACCCCGAGATAGACTTCCGGTACGCAACTATTCTTGATATATTCCTCACTCTTTCCATTCGGGCCGGCCGATAGATATTGCAACTGCCATAGAACCGACCCGGTCAATTGCCATCCATTGTCCGTATAACGATAACGAATTTGCGGGCTGCGGTTAAAGGGCTGGAACGGGGCGCCGGTAGAAAGATTCAACATCTGTGGAAAGACCTCGCCAAATAGCGGATGCCACGTCTGTCCGATCAAGACAGCGGACTTGCCCCAATCCAGATTCACATAGGCATGACGGATACGAAGCACCGCCCAATTGCTACCCGAACCCCGGAAATCGGCCTCCAGTTTCAAGGAAGTCTTGGCCGAACCAACCTTCGGTCCTTGTACATCGATTCCCAAACGGGAGTAAAGCAGGTAAAAACTACCGTTCGGACTAGCGTTCAAGTCCTTGCCATCCGCATCCAACGCCACGTCCTTCGGATATAGGTGGAACAAACCATCCACGATCTCGGCGTTCGCACGGGAATTATAGAACAAGTCTCCACGTACCTGTCCGTAAAATTTGTAAGAGAAGTTTTTCTTTTGCGCCTGTACGCATACCGCCATACATAGGCCGATCAAAAGAAGCAAGTTGCGTTTCATTTCCATTCCGGTCAATCTATCTTTAAAAATAATACATCATCAAACCTAATATACGATGATTCGTTATCGCATGTGTTTGCTCGATACGTCCGCTCTCTAAGTCGGTCGTGCCATAATAAGCTGTCGCCGGACAATACTCGAAACCGAACTTCCAATGCGGTAAATTATACGATACGTTTAAGCTGACGGTTATTAATTGATCGATATCCAATCCCATACCATACACCTTATCCGCTGAGACCAAGGACTTCCCGGTTCCCAAATTCTTCGTATATCCGACGAAAACTCCCGGTCTCCATTTCGTTCCGTAGGCGAAATTCACCCATGTCGTAGAATGGCGAAAAGGCGTATATCCCTGCTCGCCCGTACGGGAGTCCACCGAGCTCACCCCGTAACCGCCCAATAAAGCGGTATGATCCAAGGCTGAGGCCATCAAGGTTTTCGCCGCAAAGGTATAGTTTCTTCCGCTATACTTCAAATGTGCCTCGTAAGAGAATGCGGTCATTCGCTCGTTCACCTTAAAAGTTTGCTCCTTCCATTCCGTGGAAGTACGGGGTTTCAAGGAGATCATATGAGCGCCGAGCCCCATCAACCAACCATCCGCAGGGGTAAAATCCGCCCCCACGAACATCTCCGGAATGCAGCTATTCTTAATATAATCCTCGCTCATGCCTTTCGGTCCGCTGGAAAGGTATTGTAATTGCCACAACACGGAAGCCGTCAATTGTACCCGGCTATTCGCCTTATACTGGTAACGGATCTGAGGGCTACGGTTGAAAGGCTGGAACGGCGCTCCGGTGGAAAGATTCAAGACATCCGGCATCACGGCGCCAAACAAGGGATGCCACGTGATCCCTACTAATACCGCCGATTTTCCCCAATCCAAGTTTACGTATGCCTGCCGGATACGTAACATCGTATTACTACCGGAAAAACCGCCAAAGTCCGTCTCTATCTTAGCGGAGGAACGAGCCTTGCCGATATCGGGACCCGTCACGTCCAAGCCCAAGCGGGAAGTGAACGTATAGAAACTGCCATTCGGCGTGGCGTTCAAATCCTTGCCATCCGCATCAAAACTCTTATCCAAAGGATAGAGATAAAAGTTCCCATCGATCGGAGCCATATTAGCCCGGGAATTGTAGAAAAGATCTCCACGGACGAAGCCGTAGAATTTGTAAGTGAAGTTTTTTCTTTGCGCTGTCGTAGAAAATAAGGCTAGCATCCCCACGAGCAACAGGGTAATCCGTCTCATTATAATTCAGTTTGTTATTTTTCTTACCTTATAAGCCGCGAATGTATATATTTTTATGGATTCAATTTGAAGAAACGAAATATTATTTGTTCCTTTGCTTCCAAGTTGTAAGCCTTAAAGGTCAAATTAGATTAATATTGTAAACACCAGATAAAGAAAATGAGTACTAAAAAGTTTTTGCTAGAAGAAAAAGATATACCTACGGCATGGTATAATATCGTAGCGGATATGAAGAACAAACCGCTGCCGATCTTAAATCCACAAACTAAACAGCCCTTAAAGGAGGAAGATTTATATCCTCTATTCTCGAAAGGCGTCTCTCATCAAGAAATGAACACGACAGACACATGGATCGAGATCCCCGATGAAGTACGCGAGCTTTATAAGGTATGGCGACCGACTCCGTTGGTTCGTGCCACTGGATTGGAAAAAGCGCTGGATACGCCCGCCCATATCTATTTCAAGAACGAGAGTGTAAGCCCGATCGGTTCACATAAGTTGAATTCGGCCTTGGCTCAGGCTTATTATTGTAAACAAGAGGGTACGACAAATATCACGACCGAGACAGGCGCCGGACAATGGGGTGCCGCTCTTTCTTACGCGGCAAAAGCTTTCGGCTTGGAACTTGCCGTTTATATGGTAAAGGTTAGTTACCACCAGAAGCCCTACCGTCGTTCGATCATGCAGACTTTCGGAGCACAAGTTGTTGCCTCCCCAAGTATGAGTACGAAAGCCGGACGCAAGATCTTGACAGACCATCCTAATTATCAAGGTAGCCTAGGTACCGCTATCTCCGAGGCGGTAGAGTTGGCCATGCAGACACCGAACTGTAAATATACATTAGGTAGCGTATTAAACCACGTTATGCTGCATCAGACCGTTATCGGACTGGAAGCTGAGAAACAAATGGAAATGGCTGGCGAGTACCCTGATGTCGTTATCGGTTGTTTCGGGGGTGGTTCCAACTTCTCCGGTATCACATTCCCATTCCTGCGCCATAAACTAACGGAAGGTAAGGATATCCGGGTTATAGCAGCGGAACCGGCATCTTGCCCGAAACTTACAAGAGGGCAATTCCAATATGACTTCGGAGATGAGGCTGGCTATACCCCGCTAATCCCGATGTTTACGTTGGGACATAATTTCTCTCCAGCGAATATCCATGCGGGAGGTTTGCGTTATCATGGCGCCGGCTCCATCGTCAGCCAGTTGATGAAAGACGAATTGATGAGCGCCGTGGATATCAAGCAATTGGATACCTTCAAGGCCGCTACTTTATTCGCGCAAGCGGAAGGAATCATACCGGCCCCGGAATCATCCCACGCTATCGCCGCGGCTATCCATGAGGCAGAGCAAGCCAAGATCGAAGGTAAACCTCGTACGATCTTGTTCAACTTATCGGGCCACGGCTTGATCGATATGGCCGCTTACGACCAATATCTATCCGGTGATCTAACAAACTATGAGGTAACGGATGAGGAAGTAGCTAACAATTTGAAAGATTTGGAGAAAATCATCTGATAAAAACAAGAAAAGGGGCGATACCAAATCGCCCCTTTCCCTTATTTGTCTATGAAAGTCTTAATTTAAAGTATGTATTATGAGAAAATTTCTTCGTAATTAGTACTCGGGATAATCATGTTCTGGACATTTAAGCTAAAGTTTTTCTTCTTCTTATCCCACATACCGTAATTTGTCTTTATCTCTCCACTTCGATCATCATATTGATAAGTGATCTGATAGAATGGAACCCATTCGTCGTTTGTCCGATCCCAACGAAACGCTTTCTTCTCGGAAACCTTGCCGTTCTCGTTGTACTGGAACTCATATCTTACCTGTTTGTTCAACAGTCCGTTTTCCTGTAAGAATACCACTTTAGAGATAATCTTACCATTCTCCTCTTTTGTATCATATAGATAATCTTTAGGAGACGCTGCGCTTATCGCTAAACTACACATGAAAGTAAAAACTAGCGCAAGAATACTTTTACCCCAAACTGATGTCTTCATACTATTTTAATTTATAAGGTTACTATCATTTTGTACCGCGAAGTAAGGAAGTTTCCCGACAATCACCAAAAGCAAAGTGACAAATCGTTAGCAATATCACAATATTTAACACATTCAAGACCTTCATTCCCTTCGATTCCCCCATGTTTACTGACATATTGTAAACCAAATCGTAAGTTCCCCCGATTTTTAAATATCTATTATTTACCACCAGCCGGATGTAACTTTCAAAAGAAAACTTTAGACACCGCTTTTTTAATAAATTAAAAATCTATTGATTAATAAATATATTCTTACCTTTGCAAAGGCAGAATGCAAATTGATTTCTTGACATGCGACAAATAATGAAACTATTTATCACATCCTTTCTTTTTATCCTATTCTCAGGATGTACAAAGGATGTATATGATCCTTCCGATAAAATTCCGGGAGAAGGTACTAATCCATTCTCAAAGGTAACAATTTCCTCTAATTTCGATTGGTCGATGATACAAATATCCCACCTTACCGTACAATCTTTCGACCCCTATGATGGCACCTATAATTATCTGGTAGAAGTATTTGATAAAAGTCCGGAAGATCAAGATGCGAATCTTCTCGCTACCGGGGTTTGCTCAAAGAAAACGCTTTTCGATAAGAAAATTATCTATCCAAAGGGAGAGTCGGATCAAGTTTACATACAATTGACGACCCCTACCGGATATCAAGTTACCGCTCCTGTCACCTTAACACCGGGTAATGATAATGTCTGTGCTTTCGATTCGTTAGCCGTATCGCAGGAAACAACCGCTACTCCGGTTAGCCGTACCCCGACCCGAAGCGTGTCTTCCACCTATACATTTATAATAGAAGACTCTTTCCCTAATTATGGAGATTATGATTTTAATGATGCCGTGATAAAAGTCCAGATGAAAACTTCCATGAAAGACGATTATGTACAATTCGCCAATATAAAACTGACTTTCCGTGCATTAGGTGGAACTAAGCGGGCCGGAGCTTTCATCCATCTCCCCGGCATAAAGTCCAAAGACATCCAAAAAGCCGAGTTAAATGGCTGGACCACGACTCCAGAATCGGAAACCGAGACTCCGGTTTATGCCCTATCGGATGATATACATGGATTATTCTCTTTTCATGAAATGATTAATACAGATAATGACCTTCCATATAGGGGAAAGCAAGAACGTTTGATCACCTTTTCGTTCGCAGCCGGTGCCTTAAAAGATTTGACCATTGATGACATCGATCTTTTCACGACCGTATTAAAGCGGGAAGGAGAGGTCTTACGCACGGAAATCCACCAACGTAATTATAGCTATACCCCCAAAGGGGTCAGATACCGTTATTACTCAAATGATAATTGCATATGGGCCTTAATGATACCGGATGATTTCAAATACCCTGTGGAACATGCTTTTATTGGTGATGCCTATCCGGATCTATTGAAATGGGTAAGTGGAGATAGCAAACATGTACAATGGTATAAAAGTAAGAATACGGTTGATAAGTGGATTTATACCCGAGAACAATAACAACCTAAAATCCTCCGTAAAATGAAAACGACCGCCATCTTATTTCTTGCCTATCTGGCTTTATGCGTTCAGTGCTCAGTGCCGGAAAACAAGAGCACGAAAAAAGAGATTAGTACTCAGCCGATAAAGGTGGGTGTATTCGATGGGCATGGAGGAGCACAGACCTGTATTTGGGAAACTGTCGCCGCTATCCGGCTAGACCCGGAAATGGAGGTATGTACCATTACTACAGCAGATATAGCTAATAATGTGCTCGATTCGATCGACGCTATTATTATCCCGGGAGGAAGTGGCAAAAGTCAGTACTTAAACCTAGGGACCTTAAATCAACAACGTATCAAGGACTTCATCGCTAAAGGTAAAGGGGCTGTCGGGATCTGTGCCGGAGCCTATCTATTCTCGAATACTCCTGATTACACCTGTATACAGCTAAATGGACAGCAAGCGATCGACATCGAGCATGACAACCGAGGGCATGGATTAGCGAAATTCACCTTATGCGAGGAGGGTAAGAAGATATTCCCCGAATTAGCCGACCGCGATACGAGTTTCGTCATTTACTATGAGGGACCGGTATTTATAAACAATCCGGCTGATACGATCCAAAGCAACACGCTTGCCATCATGGAAAGCGATGTGCATGAGGAAGGAAACGCCCCGGCTAATATGACAAACGGTAAGCCATTCTTCGTAGCCAATAACTACGGGAAAGGGCGTGTTTTTAGTTCCATCGCCCACCCCGAAGGTACTCCCGGCATGATGTGGATGATCCCCCGGATGGTACGTTGGACCTTGAATAAGCCTTTTATCCCTTATCAATCCTCCGCCGTACGTCCAGACCTGTTCAATCATGAATCATTAATGGCTACCGATGATTTAAAGCAGGAAGAAAAAGCCTTTCAAATCCTTTTAAGCGGAGAAAGCGAGCAAAAGGTTGCCGCCTTGGATTGGCTGGAAGCACATCATTCATGGGACGCCAAACGATGGGTACAAGGATTGCTTTATGACGCTTCACCCGCCGTCCGTATCCGGGCAGCCCGATATATAGCGGATACCCATTACTTACCTTTCTTACCCAACTTACAGGCGGCTTACCGGACAGAAACCGATAAGGCGACCCAAGAAGAGTTAAAGACGCAGCTGGAGAAACTAACAGCCCTACTTCCTTAGGCTAGGGAGATTTAAACTCTCCCTAGATATTCATCTACCGTATAGTTTAAGAAACGATTGAATGGTAATAACAATTTAAAGTCATCCACCGCCTTATCCATCCAATCCGTAGCGTAAAAGAAATTATCCGGCTTATAAGACACCACGCTGAAATCCTTATGCTTCATGATATAACCATAAGGGGAATCCATTGGATAGCCGGCAGGCATGCGTTTCAGCATCTCCCCCTCTAACACCGGGAATGTTTTCTTAAATGTAGGTTCCTCGATAATAGCCGTAAATTCCTCGATATGATCGTATATATCCTGACGAAGTTTCTTTAATAGCGCAGGTGGCGGGCACCATACACCTCCGGAAAGCAAGCAACCTCCCGGCTCCAGATGGATATAATAACCACTCCGTTCGCTGGCACGACCACCTTGGGAGATGTAAGCGGCGAAATGACATTTATAAGGAGTCTTATCCGGAGAGAAACGGATATCCCGGTATATCCGGAACAAACAATCTTTCGCCTCCAACCCGGCTACCTCGGGATCGAATAAGGAGATACGACCTATTAAATCTTGTACCTCATCGATAAACCCCTTACGTAGCGCATCGTAACGATTTTTATTGTCTTGGAACCATTCCCGATTGTTATGGCTCCTCAACTCTGTCAAGAACTCTATGATCTGTTCATTCATAACTTTCTATTTTTAATCCTTACAAATGTAAGAAATATTAGAAACTGTAACCCAGATTCAGATAAAATTGCAGGTTATTATTCCGGTTCGACAATCCGAAGTTCGTATTCATCGGACCGAACATACTATTATAGGCATAACCGATGCTGCCTCCCCATACACTTTCTCCCTTGAGCAGGTCGAAGAAATTATCCTCATGGATCGCATAGTTGGCTATCAATGAGATATAGTGCCGCTGCCCGATACGCTGACGTAAGTTCAAACGGACGATCGCCACGGAATTATCGAATATCTCCATCCGATTGATCCCCGCGAACGGTAACTGCTGGGGAAGGTACCTTTCCGGCATATCGCCTCCCACCACATTCAAAAAGGGATAAGCCGGATCTTTCCCGATCAACACGCGACCATCGATAGACGGCAACAGACTCAAATGGGAAGTCAGCGGCAATACTGAAAGGAAACTGAGTTTCAAAGCGGAGAAGAAGGTATGTCCCTTATAAGTCACGAAGTTATCCGTATAAATGGAATAATCCGCTTGCAGAGAAACGCCTTTACTCGGGAAGTAACGGCGGTCCAAGGTTTCCAGATGGGCCTGAGCGAAGTAACTGATAAAGCCTTCCGGTTTTACTTGATACTTTTGGTTTTCCGCCGTATAAAGGAATGAGTTATAATCAAAATACTCATAACGGGCTCCTAGCTTCAACTTGAAATTCAGCCAGTTCATGTCCGAATATCCAAGTTCCACGAAATGGTGGCGATACGTCGTATTTACGATTTTATCCCCCCGGTTATAGACGTCGAGATCATGGTACGTGAACATGTAAGACAGATTGATGTTACGCAAGGAATTACGCTCTATCGCATAGTCCACTCGCCCATACATACGTTTCCCGATCCTTCCCGTTACGGAGAACTTCGAATGGTAACGAGCCCGATTGTCAAAAGTAGCATTCAGCAACAGGGCGACGATATCCTCACTATTAAAATTCAAGCCCACATTAATCGCACTATTTGATTTTTCCTGTACCGTAAGCACCAAATCCTCCTGCCTCTCACCGACCAATTTATAGCTCACATTCGAGTAAAGATTTGTACCGATCACGATAGACATGGCTTCCTGCAATTTCTTCACGGTAAGCAAGCTATTCTCTTTCAAGCCGCTGATTTGCGTCAACCATTTCTCATCACGAGGATCTATACCTTCAAACAAGACACGCCGGATATGAAACGTATCGGTAGGGGCTACCGGATAGGAATGTACTAATCTCTTTCGGTGCATATCCGAACTATCGGATAAACCAATCTTCTTCTTTAAGGCAAGAATCTCATCCCATTGCTTGCGGGCGACTTGCTCACCCCGGTCAATCAAGGTATCCAGGGCCGTCTCCCCAAAACTAGCGGAATTATAAGGGTCTGTATTCGGGCGGAACAACAGATCGGTTTGTTCCTTATTCGGTCCGTATTTCTCATAACCATGCAAGGCGATGATCTGCCCTACGATATCCCAAGGGGTATTTATCCGCTCCAACTGTTTCAAGTCGCTAGTACCCAGATCTACGCCAATAATGATATCCGCCCCCATATCCCGTGCGACATCCGCCGGATAGTTATTCTTGATCCCACCATCTACCAACACCATGCTATCCAAACGTACCGGCGCAAACACGGCAGGAATCGCCATACTGGCACGCATAGCCAACGGAAGACTTCCATGATGGAAAACATATTCTTGCCCGTCCACCACATTCAACGCCACACAAGCGAAAGGTATATTCAATTGATTGAAGTCCACGGAATCATGATAACCGATCGTTAAATCAGAGAAAAGGTTCTGGAGATTTTGACCTTTTATCATCCCTTGGATCGTTATCTCTTTTTTACTCCGGCCAAAAGGAAGGGAAAAGACATATCGCTCGGAATTCTCTTTCTCCGGAAAAGTAAGGTTACTACGTTTCACACGGTCACTTAGCAACATGCTCCAATCCTGCCAACGTACCATGCTATCGATCTCAGCGGCAGTATAGCCAACGGAATACAAGCCACCAACGATAGCTCCCATACTGGTTCCGGCAATATAATCAATCGGGATACCGGCCTCCTCCAATACCTTCAACACCCCGATATGAGCGACACCTTTCGCCCCACCGCCTCCCAGCACCAAGCCAACCTTTTTCCGCTCAGCCATCACAGAAGGCACCAACATCAACCCAACCAACCACAATAAAAGGAACTTCCTCATCTAGATATTCTTTCCGGCAAATGTAGCTGGTTTACTCGAAAACGCAAACGGATTCATCTAGAATAAAACGTATGTTTACCTATATATAAAGTTTATCGCTATCTCATCTATTCTATAAACCATGCCGTGAACTGTATAAACCAAGGCGTGGTCTGCACATTCCACGGCGTGGTTTATACAGTTCACGGCGCTGATTTAAGAATAAATACTTATTCGCTATGGAATGTATAGGTTATCGGAGAACTATTTCAACAGGAGAGGAACATTTTATTTCCGGAACATAAGTGGGCAATAGATAGTATTTGATACAGTCTCCCTAGAATTAATAGGCATTTCTCTCTAAAATCGATTTACGTATTATGAATCAGGTATGTACGTGTTTATCAAAAAATAATATAGCCATCAACTTACTTTTTTCCAGCAAGGTAGCAGCCGGAGCAATATATTACTTTTTCTTTTTCAGCAGCATGGCCACAGGATTCGACTCTTCATCCAAGTTTGCGGCGATCTCCTTCAACTTTCCTTTTAGCTGGCCTTTCTCGTAAGCCTCAACTAAGTCCGGGGCATCTAGAGTTTGGCAGATAGCTATTTCGGGGTTTCTTGGCTCTGATGTTAGAGAGACTTCTTCCTTATTGATGAAATCATCATTGTATAGAATATAGCTGAATAAGGCATTTTCTTGTTTATCATACACCAGATCTTCACCAAGGAAACCTTTAAACGTCGTAAAGTCAACCTCTTTTCTCATGGTTCTCATGAAACAGTAGCGATCGGTGATGACGGTTGGAAAAAGAAATACTTTAGTATCCATGGAGGATATGGAAGGGCTTCTTACGATAAAAGGACTCAGATTACCATCCGGCAAGTAATGGAATATGGTATCAGACGATGTATTGACAAGTATCCATTTATCCCGATCCGGGAACGTAAGATAAAATTCCGGCGTAATGATAAACTCCCCTTCTGTTACAACCGGAGTCTCAGTCCCCTTAGAGGGAATTTGGATCTCATGAATGATACGGCCATCTTGCTTGGAAATAATCAAATGACACTCCCGCTTGCCTTTTTCCGATGGATAACTCTTATAGCAAATCAAATGATCACGATCATAATTAAATATATAATTATAATAACTGGTATCCGTGAACTTAAAACTCCTTTTATAGTTTCCCAATAAGTCATAGACACCTATTTTTCTCGCCGGATTATCCTTGACGAATATCTCATCGTTATCCTCATCCAAGACAAGCCCTGTAAGTTGCGTGTATTCCTCACCGCTTTGCCCTAAACGGTTTATCTTCCTTAGTCCCTTTCCGTTTCTATCGAAAACAAGAATATCCCCATCACTGCCCCGATTCGTCACCAGCATGATATCCTTTCCGATCGCTTTCACGGCACCTTTAGTTATAAAATCATCCGTGGTTTCCAACGCGATGTATTCCACGTCCATGAGGTCTTGAAGTATCAGTTCCTTTTCCGGATAATCGGCCATGACATCAACCCTTATAAGGTTATCGACAGAGGAAGCGGACCGATTGCCACATCCCATACATCCGACTAAAGCGAGTAGCATAGCCACTGCGTTCGTAGTTAATTTTCTCATTTTCATGATGTTTAAAGTCTTTCGTTCGATGTCATTTCTTGCTCTTTAGCGCTTTCTCTTTGTTCATCATCCGTATCATCTCTTTTACCTCATCGAATGTCTCCGGCAGTTGTTGGATCAGAGATTGGAGTTCATCTATAGAAAGCTGGCTTTTCCGGTTATCTGGAGCCAGCATGGTTTGCTCCGTGATACCCCGTTTGGACATATCCGAATTTAATGACTCCAAGAAAGGCCGGGTAAAAGTCAGGTTACTCAGATCCGACTCGTTTTTCAACAGTTCCTTTGCGTAAGTCACTTGAGCGAATACACCTCTCTGTAGCTCCTCCGCATTCTTGAATCCGGAGATATCCGGATGGCTATATAGGTTCGCGATCTCACGAAGCAATTCTACACGAGTACCCTTCACCTTCCACGCCCGATAAAGCAGACGGGCCGCCTCCTCTATCTTACCCGAGCTTCTGGCGCTCATGGCACGAATCTCCATGACCATCTCCGATTCCTCCGGCAATTGATTGATCAAGTTACGCAAATCCACGATAGAAATCTTGCTCTTTTTTCCATCCGGGTCTATCATAGTCTCCTCCGCCACATTACGGAAGAACATATCCTCATAGAAGGATTGCAGAAGCGCCCGGCTAAACACCATCGTCCTCTCGTCCGCTTTTTTCTTTAAACTCTCATTCATATAAAGTACCAAGATAAAAAGCCCTCGCTGGCGATCCTCCTCGCTCTGGAATTTAGACACGTCAATCTCACTATACATATGCGAGATCGCCGCCAGGAAATCCAGTCGTTCCGGATTCTTCTTCCATGCCTCATAGTAGAGACGGGACGCTTCCTTGTATCTCCCATCCTTTTGGTAAGTCTCCGCACGGAAGGCCAATAATTGATTTACCAAGAAACGATTGGGTTCCAATCCCTTTTCCGCCCGGTCAAATAAGTCGTAAGCCCGCTTCCGGTCATACGTCTTACCCAAGGCGGAACCCAATAAGAGGCATACCTCGACCGAGGTCGTATCCTGCTCATATGCCATATCCAAAATATCTACCGAGGGCATATACAGACCGGCATAATACTTCGAGGCTCCCCCATATTTCAAGGTAAGGTAGGTGGAATCACCATCAGCCAACAAACTGGAATAGACAGAATCCGCCTGAACAAATTGTTTCACGATATATAGCCCCAATCCTTTACTACGCAATAATTGACGATTCCCGGGATTATAAAACAAGGCGGTATCGCAAATCGCTATTCCTTCCGATATATAATCCGGGCTACTAGCCCCCATCCGATACAATGAATTCACTAACGCAACCGCCAACCCCGCATTCTCACGATTCAAGTTATACGCCTGAAAATAAGCGGTCGTAGCAGAAGGATATTGTTCCATTCGAGTATAGCAATCGCCAATCGCACGGTATAAGACAGTATTATCCTCATTCTGAGCTTGCAATTTCTCATAGGCATCAACTGCTTTCTCATACTCCCCCAATTGGAAATACAGACGTGCCAACTGATAATTAGCGTAGAAGTTCGAGCTATCGGCGGATAATACCTGATGAAAATATCGCTCGGCATCCTCCGCACGGCCTAAGTTCGTCGCCGTCCGAGCCAAGATGTTTAAGATATCCAAGTTCGTCATATCCATAGAAAAGCAAAGACGGTAATAGTCATAAGCCTTCTGATACCGAAGCATACCCTCATAAGCCTGCCCGATAGCGTTCATAATCTCATAATTCGAAGAATCAGCTAGTGTAAGGCTATCAGCATGAGCGATCACAGCCGCATATTGCTTACGGTTCACCAAGTCTTGCCAATTAAACTCTTGAGCATTTCCGGGAAAAATAAGGCAACAAAGTAACAGAACTGTAACTAAATTACATTTCGCATTCATATCTGTATATTTTTAAGATTACTGATTAAGCGACCAACATAGCCTCTATTCTTATTTCACTGTAACCGGAAAGTAATAGGCACCGTATATAAGACGCGGACCGCCTTTCCGTCCTGACGACCGGGAGTCCACCGGGGCATCATTCCGATGACTCGCAAAGCTTCCGCATCCAAGGAGGGATCTATCCCCCGTATGATTTTAGGTTCCACGATATTTCCTTTCTTATCTACCACAAACGAACAGATCACACGACCTTGCACTCCCGCTTCCTGCGCATCCGTCGGATACTTTATGCTTTGAGCGATAAACTTTAATAATTCACGATCCCCTCCGGGATATTGCGGCATCACGTCCACTACCGTCAAAGTCTCTTCCTTCATTTCTTCTACCGGACTTTTCAAACGGAACGTAATCGGGACCGTATATTTCACGGCGACCGCCTTTCCACGTTGCATTCCCGGATTCCAGCGAGGCATAGTGTTTATTACCCTTACGGCCTCCTCATTCAATAAAGGAGTCACTCCCCGAAGCACCTCCGGATTATTGACAGAACCATCACGCCCGACGATAAACGAGCAGATTACACGCCCTTGCTCCCCGTTATCCTGGCTCTCTTTCGGATACTTTATATTCGTGGCTATGTATTTCAACAACTCCGCATCCCCACCCGGAAAACTAGGCATCTTCTCTACCACGGTAAATACTTGCTCGTTCATCTCACGGGATTTGGAAGATAAGGACAAATGGGTATTATTTGTCATATCAGCAGCCAAGACCTCTTGGGACTCCCTTCCTTGATAGCTGCATCGCAAAATCGCATTCGCAGGGACCTCCAAAGAGAAAGCCCCTTTCCTATCCGTGATAGTCCCCTCTTTACCGCCCTTCACCACAACTGATGCCCCGATCAAAGGCTGCCCAGTCTCATCAACCAGAATGCCCGTAGCCGTCACCACAGCGTTCGAGACCGTAGCCTCATTCGCCAGACGGACAGTCAAACGGGCTACCGCCTCGATATTACTTAACAGCATCAAGATCCCTACCAATGGAATAAATATCAGATATTTCGTACGTACGATACCCGGGCTCCGCTTCTTGTTCATCATCATAATCCGGTTCTTCAGATGCAGCACATTGAAACTATTATACAAAGTAGTAACGGACTGATGATGAGCCAATCCCAATAAATGGTATTGATAGCTCTTACTATCGTAACCAGACTGGATCACCGTGTTATCCGCCAGATACTCCAGATTATGCCTAACCTCACGCTTCAATAACCATACAAAAGGATTAAACCAGCAAGCCATACACATCATCTCGCTCAAGATCACGTCAATCGAGTGCCATTGGGATACGTGCGTACATTCATGTGTCAATATCTCATCCGTTTCCTTATCCGAATGACTCTCCGGATGCAAGAAGACCATACGGAAAAAGGAGAATGGCCCGGCGGCCTTCCGCAACGCATAAACCGGAGTTTCATGAATAACAACACGCTCACTGGTATGAGCCAACCATAAGATACTGCTTAATTGCACGAGAAAACGTCCGCATAAGAACGCTACGATCCCCCAATAAATAAACCCCAAAGATCCCAACAACCATCCATACCAATCCACGGACGCCGCGGCATCCGCTTTCGCCGTCGCCTCAGGCAACATAGCGGAATACATATAAATCACGTCCGCTATAGGCTCTTGTTGCCTTACCCAATCTTGGATGTTCAGCAAAGGATAAAACAGAGCCAAGCCAAAGAACGCCAGCAAGATCGCACGACGTAGCTTGAAGAACGTGTCCTTATAGAAGAACAACCGGTAGAAGGCGTAAAAGAGTACAAAGGCTACATTTACCTTCAATAAGTAGGCAAATTCCGGTGTCATGGTATGTGGGATTTAGGTTATTCTTTTCCTTTCTCAATCAAATCGATGATATCCTTTAAATCATCCGTAGAGATTTTCTGATCTTTCGCAAAGAAAGAAACCATTTCTTTATACGAGTTAGCGAAATAATTCGTTACCACGCCCCCAAGGAACGTACGTTTATATTCCGTTTCCTCTATCAAAGGACGGTATTCATACGTATTTCCATAACGTTTCGCCTTCACGTACTTCTTTCGCTCCAGATTCTTGATCACGGAAGCGAGCGTCGTATAAGGAGGTTTCGGGTCCTCGTATTTGGCCAGCACATCTTTCACAAAACAAGGACCGATCCGCCAAATCCAGCGCATCGCCTCTTCTTCCTGCATCGTTAGCTTCTCCATAAATCTTATCCTTTTATTTAATGTATATCCACAAAGCTACGAAATAGTCGTAAACGGCATGCGGAAGGCACGTTAATTAACATTAAATAAGAATCACAAGACCTGCAATCGTGAATTATTGCAACTTAAACGTGATCGGCACCGTATATTTCACGGCTACCGGCTCGCCTCTTTGCGTGCCCGGTGTCCAACGAGGCATCATTTGCAAAACTCGAACCGCCTCTTGGTCTAATGCCGGGGAGATTCCTCTAAGGACCTTGTAATTCGTAAGCGTTCCATCCTTCGTTACCACAAACGAACAAATCACACGCCCTTGCTCTCCTTTGTCTTGGCTCTCTTGTGGATACTTTACATTCTTGGCTATAAATTTCAAAAGCTCCGCATCACCGCCGGGAAACTTCGGCATCACCTCTACTACCCTAAATACCTGCTCTCCATTTTCCAGCGTATCTTCGTCCTCCGCTTCCACCTGTACTTGCTCTTGTTTTTCTGCCTTTGTTACATCTGTCGGAACACTTTCTTCTTTTTGTTCCGAAGACTGTCCGCATCCTACGCACATCGCCAAAGCGAACAGGATGATCATTGTGTTCATAATCGCCTTTTTCATTTTCAATCCGTTTTAATGTTATTTATACCGTTATTACACATACTTACCAACCTCTAAGCATATCCGGATATTACGTTGGTTTCGCAAATATACGAAATACTCGTAATATAAATATAAACAATACATTAATTAACACTAATAGCCATCAAAGGCATAGAAAAGATAAAAGAACACGATTATTTACCGAACAGTTAAAATACACAATATGCCCACTTTGCACGTAAATATTAGTATATGGCTGATATCTAAGCAGTTATACATACACGCCTATTACCGATCCAATTACTATCTATAATAAATCAGATTACTATCAATAGTAAATCAGATTTTCTATAGATAGTAACCATGAATACTATAGCTTCTATCGCTAGATTATTACAAGAAGTACAACCGAGCGATACATATCGAAGTCAGATAAGCGAATAAAACACAAAAACCGGATTGCCCTCCTCTCCTTTTAAGTCCAACTCCTGCGGAATCGTGATCGAGCGAAGCGATTTATATAAGTTTAGCTCATACGGGGTCACTACTTGTACCAGCTCATCTTTTATGACCCTCCCCCAGACCGGGAAATTCCGATAACTTCTCGTACCCTGCATGCCATGTTGAAGGTTCGCATCCGCCAGTTCATAGATAGAACCCGGCATCACACATTTTTCCACAAGTGTCTTTCCCGTCTTTTTATCTACAGAGGCTATATAATAGCCTTGGTTATACAATAAACGGAAATAATAATGTCCCGGAAACTCAATCATATCTTGCACAAAGATATCCTTGGGGTCCTTTTTTTCAATTCGCAAATTACTCATGTCCGTAACATCCAACGAACGAATCACTTCCGCATCCGAGTTTTTCAGATCAAGGACACAAGCCGCACTTATTCGATCCGCCGAGATACAGAAGACCGTATCATTACTACCGGTCTTAAACAACACAGAGTTTTGCGCATCAGAATAAGCGGGGGCGATACTTGTCGTGAACCCGCTCTTCTCATGGGGTAATAAAAAGGAATAAAAATCATTCTTGATCGCTATCGTATCCCCTTTCCTCGAAAATAGGCCTAATCCGAATCCTCCTCCGTTGAAAGGCTGAAAAGGGAATGATATGGCGGCGAAACGATCCTTTCCGATATGACGCATATAGATTACCGAATACTCATGGGTGGATTGTCCGATAAATTCACCTTCCAACGTATATTCCCAAACTCGATTATTACTAAATAAAAAAAGGCGATCATTACGTTCGTCCACTTGGATACATGGCAGAATACCTCTAAATTCACCCGGCCCCTGCCCTTCTTTTACCAACGTCCGGATAAAACGCCCTTGCCGATCGAACAGGACGATACGGGGCTCTTTTACGGGAAGCACATAGATATATCGATCTGTCACGGCATAATCATAAACTCCGTCTATCAACGAGGCATCATCCGTGGTCACCTCTAAAGGGACAAAAGTAACCCCCTTGATCTCATCGCCTAATCCCAATAGCCCCGGTTTATCCATCCCCCCTCTTATATCTGCGGTTAAAAGAGAGGACGCTTCCGTTGGCGAAGAACCGCATGACACGAAACAAAAAACGACAAAAACACTATTTAAATAAAACAAGATAGAGGCTAACTTTACACTTTTCATAACCATGCTTTTTTGCCTCCAAAAATATCCCGTATATCTCACAAATCACATGATAAATGAGAACAAAAATGAGAACAAACCTGCCAAGACCACTATAAATATATAATAATCAAAAGTTTGATATAAACTCCACAAATGCCTCCGTAGAACCTTCTTTCTTAAAAATCTTCCGGAATAGACGAGGACGAAGTACCGAACTATTATATTTCAATACCCGTGTGATCTGGTTGGCGGGAACACCGATTTTCGTGAGCATACAGGCCTTCAACTCCGTATCGGAAATAACAGGATATAGCTTTTTCAGCCGTAAGGTAAAGTCATCATAAGCCTTATTCAACAAAACCTCCAAAAGCTCCCAATCCTCAGAGATAATCTTGCCGGCATCCCGATCGTGAAACTTCTCATAGACCTCCGATTTCCGCAAGATCGCAACAGATAATAAATGCTTACTCTCCTTATTATGAATCGACTCGTTACAAATCTCCAGCCGTTGTTTTTCCAATTGTAAGGAAACCAACATCAACTCTTGATCCTTTTCTTCCTTCATTTTCGTAATTCTCTTTTCCAAAAGGGCGATTTGCCGTTCATTCTCTTCTTTTTCTTCTCGCATACGTTGTTGCTGGCTAGCAATCGAGCGTCGCAAGGCTTCTTCCCTTCGAAGAGCGTTTTCCTGCGTATTTCTCCATCGCCGATAAAGGAGGAAGCAAATAAATAGGATTATGCCGATAATAAATGCGTACAGATAACGCTCCTGTCCCCTTTGCGATAGCATCAATTCTTTCCTATACAAGTCCTCACGAACCGGCCTTACATCATACCGGGAAGTGATCTGATAAATCGATTCTCTCGCTGACAGCGATCCGATAGAATCCCGTAACGCCTCGTATTTCTTGACTTCCTCCAGTATCCGGCCTTGTCCGGCCGTATCATTCAAGAGCTGATATTGGGCACTCGCTTTTCTCAAAAAAGACATGGCCTTGCCATATAATTCCTGCTCGGCGTACAGCCTTCCTATCTGGTTATATAACCGTCCCCAAAATTCGTAATCCCAATTCCCTCCCTCATATTCCAACGCACGTAAATAGCATTCCAAAGCTAGGGACGGTTGATCCATATCCTCATAGACTTTCCCCCGGTAAAACCACGCTTTGGGAGGCCAGTAACAGCCTCGTGTCGTCCTATAATAATCCGTAGCGATAGAGATTATGGAATCCGATGTATGCCTCAATCCCGCCTCATCCCGTGATTCGGTCCATAACAGACAATAACGGGCTTTCTCTCGAAGCGATAATCCATTGATATCCGTCACTTTCTCTAATAACACCAAAGCGCTGTCCGGATGATGCGGAATCAATTTCTCTACCTGCCAGAACAGGTTGCCATGCTTGTCGCTCCTATACGAAAAAAGCACAAGAACCAAGATTGCGATCGTAAACAATAAGATCGTAAACTTGATCCCTATAGAAAAATGCCGTGCCCCATTCAAATCCTTACGCATATAGGCAAATGTATATAAATTATTCATAAGGAAAGCCTTTTCCTTCCGCATTATTTCATGTGTCGGGGCACATGCCCTGACCTCTCCCATTAATGCAGAAATATTTCTTTAATCGTTTGCGCGATATATGGATTTAGCATACCTTTGCGTGATAATTACATAGTTTAAGTAGAAATTTCTAAATACAATTAAATAACTTAAATTATTATCTTATGTGGTTACTTAATTCTTCTATCGGGAAGAAGCTGATAATGAGTATATCAGGCCTCTTTCTTGTTCTGTTCTTATTGTTCCACCTGTCGATGAACGTGGCGGCCGTTTTCTCCGGAGAGGCTTATAACATGGTTTGTTCGCTGTTGGGCTCTAATTGGTACGCTGTGGCAGCTACTCTCGTATTGGCCGCAGGCGTTGTGATCCACTTCGTGTACGCTATCATTCTTACCTTGCAAAACCGTAAGGCACGTGGTAACGACCGTTACGCTATCAACGCTCGTCCGAAAGGCGTGGAATGGGCATCTCAGAACATGTTCGTTTTGGGTTTGATCGTTATCCTGTTCATGCTGTTGCACTTCAGCCAGTTCTGGTATAAGATGATGTTCGCCGAATTGATCGGTCATCACGAAGTAGCATTGGGGTCAGCTATGGTATCTCCACAAGACGGAGCCGCTTTTATCAACTATTACTTCCAAGGTAATGCCGTGATCACCGTTCTTTATTTGATCTGGTACGTGGCTTTGTGGTTCCACTTGACTCACGGGTTCTGGAGCGCTATCCAAACAATTGGTTGGAATAATACGATCTGGATGAACCGTTGGGAATGTATCTCTAAGATCGTAGCTACGGTTATTTGCGGACTTTTCGCGATCATTACTATCATCTTCTTCCTAAACGGAGTAGGTGCTTAATTGCAAGCTACAGGTTTTATAATTAAGAACTTTTGAAATTAAATCATTATGTCTGAAATAAATTCTAAAATACCTCAAGGCCCGTTGGCTGAGAAGTGGACTAATTATAAAAATCACCAGAAATTGGTGAACCCCGCTAACAAGCGTCGTTTGGATGTTATCGTAGTCGGTACAGGTTTGGCCGGAGCTTCCGCTGCCGCATCTTTGGCAGAGATGGGATTCAACGTATTGAACTTCTGTATCCAAGATTCTCCCCGCCGTGCGCACTCTATCGCCGCTCAAGGTGGTATCAACGCCGCTAAGAACTACCAGAATGATGGTGACTCTGTTTACCGTTTGTTCTACGATACGATCAAAGGTGGTGACTACCGTGCTCGTGAGGCTAACGTTTATCGTTTGGCTGAGGTTTCTAACTCAATCATCGACCAGTGCGTGGCTCAAGGCGTTCCTTTCGCTCGCGAATATGGTGGTTTGTTGGATAACCGTTCATTCGGTGGCGCTCAGGTATCGCGTACGTTCTACGCCCGTGGCCAGACGGGTCAGCAGCTTTTGTTAGGCGCTTATTCAGCGTTGAGCCGTCAGATCGGTTTGGGTAAGGTTAAGATGTACACTCGTCATGAGATGTTGGATGTAGTTAAGGTAGACGGTCGTGCTCGTGGTATCATCGCCCGCAACTTGATTACAGGTAAGATCGAGCGTTACGCCGCTCACGCTGTAGTTGTAGCTACGGGTGGTTACGTTAATACGTTCTTCTTGTCAACCAACGCTATGGCATCTAACGGTTCCGCCGCATGGCAATGCTACAAGAAAGGCGCTTACTTCGCTAATCCTTGTATGGTTCAGATCCACCCGACTTGCGTACCGGTGAAAGGTGACTTCCAATCTAAATTGACTTTGATGTCCGAATCCTTGCGTAACGACGGCCGTATCTGGGTTCCGAAGAAACTGGAAGACGCTAAAGCTCTACAGGCCGGAACGAAGAAAGGTAAAGATATTCCCGAGGCAGACCGTGATTATTATTTGGAGCGTCGTTATCCGGCATTCGGAAACTTGGTTCCTCGCGACGTGGCTTCTCGTGCCGCTAAAGAGCGTTGCGACGCAGGTTTCGGCGTGAACAGCACGGGCTTGGCCGTATTCTTGGATTTCTCCGACGCGATCAATCGCTTGGGTAAAGAGGTCGTTAAGCAGAAATACGGTAACTTGTTCGATATGTACGAAGAGATCACGAACGATAATCCATACGAGACTCCGATGATGATCTACCCGGCATTGCACTACTCAATGGGTGGATTGTGGGTTGACTATGAGTTGATGACCTCCATTCCGGGTCTGTTCGCTATCGGTGAGGCAAACTTCTCCGATCACGGAGCGAACCGTTTAGGTGCTTCCGCTTTGATGCAGGGATTGGCCGATGGTTATTTCGTATTACCATACACGATCCAGAACTATTTGTCCGACCAAATCCAAGTTCCTCGCTTCAGCACGGATCTGCCGGAGTTCGTCGAGGCAGAAAAGGCCATCAAGGATCGTATCCAAAAATTGATGAACGTCAAGGGTAAAGAAACCGTAGACACTATCCACCGCAAACTAGGTCATATCATGTGGGAACATATCGGTATGGCACGCGACGCAAAAGGTTTGCAAGAAGCTATCCAGATGCTGAAAGACTTGAAGAAAGAGTTCTGGAGCAACGTATTCATCCCAGGCAACGCAGACAACTTGAATACCGAGTTAGAGAAAGCATTACGTGTAGCCGACTTTATCGAGATCGGTACATTGATGGCACACGATGCTTTGGACCGCGCTGAGTCTTGTGGTGGTCACTTCCGTACGGAGCACCAGACAGAAGAAGGTGAGGCCTTGCGTCATGACGATAAGTTCATGTACGTATCTTGCTGGGAGTACCAAGGCGAGGACAAAGATCCTGTCATGTTGAAAGAGGATTTGAACTATGAGTTCGTTGTTCCTCAAACACGTAACTACAAGAAGTAATAATCATCAATCTCAGAAAAAATTAGAATCATGGATAAAGATATAAGTGTAACACTTAAGGTTTGGCGTCAGAGAGGTCCGAAGGAGAAAGGACAGTTCGAGACATACAAAATTGAGAAGATCAATCAGAGTGTCTCTTTCTTGGAAATGTTGGATATCTTGAACGAGCAGTTGGTCAACGAGGGTAAGGAACCGATCGTATTCGATCACGACTGCCGCGAGGGTATCTGTGGCATGTGTTCATTGTATGTAAACGGACACCCGCACGGACCGGCAACTGGAGCTACGACTTGCCAGTTATATATGCGTCGTTTCCACGATGGAGAGACGATCACGATCGAACCGTGGCGTTCCGCAGGTTTCCCTGTTATCCGCGACTTGATGGTAGACCGCTACGCTTACGACAAAATCATCCAAGCGGGTGGTTTCACATCTGTCAACACAGGTGGTGTACCCGACGCTAATGCGATACCTATCCCAAAGAAGGACGCAGACTTAGCCATGGACGCTGCCGCTTGTATCGGTTGTGGCGCTTGTGCTGCCGCTTGTAAGAATGGTTCCGCTATGTTATTCGTATCCGCTAAGGTTAGCCAGCTGGCTTTGTTGCCTCAAGGTAAAGTCGAGGCTGCTCGCCGTGCCAAAGCTATGGTCGCTAAAATGGATGAGCTTGGCTTCGGTAACTGTACGAACACACGTGCTTGCGAGATGGAATGTCCGAAGAATATCTCCGTTAGCAACATCGCTCGTTTGAACCGCGAGTTCATTTGCGCTAAATTACAAGACTAATATTTGATTAGTATATCATGGAAAAGGCGTCTTTCTCTAAAAGAAAGGCGCCTTTTTGTTTTTGTTATATGTCGTAAAACATAATTTAGCATTATAGCCCTTGACAGGAATTGAAAAGTCCGTATATTTGCATCGTGGTTTTTTCATAATAGTATTAGATTTAAGGTTAACAAAGTTTGGTTAGGGCTTGTCGTGAGACAGGCTTTAATTGTTTATAGACCTACCTTTTAAACATGGACCATAAAATACTGCAAATAGAGATTGTTTAGCGTCATTTTATCGTCGATCTTTGCCTTTAAAGATCATATAGTATATGCTAATAAGTATTTTATTTGGCTTCTTATGTTATTTTCTCCGGGTGTTGATCAAACACAAGGAAAAAATCATGCGCCAGATAAGACAAATGGTAAAACAAAAATAAAATGGACAAAAAACGAACCACCAGTTCTTTCAGGGCAATGAGCACGGAAAGAAAACTCGAGTCGATCTTCCTTTTCGTAACAGGCCGATGCAACGCCAAATGCGCGATGTGTTTCTATGCCCAAGAAATGGATAAGAAGCAACCCGACCTCACTTTCGATGAAATCAAGAAGATATCAGAAACCGCCGGGCAATTCAACCGATTATGGATATCCGGAGGTGAGCCTACCCTGCGTGAGGATCTACCGGAAATATTGGAGTTATTCTACAAAAACAACCATATCAAAGATGTGAACATCCCTACGAACGGCTTAAAACCAGCCCGGATCGTCGAATGGGTAAAACGGTTCCGCCAGAACTGCCCGGATTGTAATATTAACGTAAGCCTTTCCTTGGATGGTTTCGGTACGACCCACGATACACAGAGAGGCGTACCGGGAAACTTCTATAAGGCCTTGGAAACCCTGCGTAAGATACAGGAGAATTTCGGAGACGACGGCAAGGTCCTGAAAAATATAGCAACCGTTATCACGAAATACAATATAGACCAGGTAGAAGACTTCATGACTTGGGTATACGGACGTTTCCGCACCTCCACGCATACGATTGAGGCCGCCAGAGGCATGACCCGTGACGATGGCGTGAAAATCCTAACCGAGTCAACGCTACGCAAAATACAAGACGACATATCCCCTATCTATTCTGCTTATGCGGATCGGATGGTAGCGGATACCACCGGCTTAAGGAAACCGATCACACGCTTCTTCTATCTCGGCCTTATACGTACCTTATATAATGTGCGTGCCAGCAACATAGATCACCCGACCCCTTGGGGGATGGATTGTACGGCCGGAGAGACTACCTTGGTAATCGACTACGACGGACGTTTTCGTGCCTGCGAGCTACGGAAACCGCTCGGAAATATAAAAGAGTATGGTTGCGATATAAGTAAAGTGATGAATAGCGAAGCGATGAAACAGGAAATAGCCGCTATCGGACATGGGTATAAAGCCAACTGTTGGTGTACGCACGGCTGCTGGATCACCTCATCCGTCATTTTCAATCCACGTAAGATGATTCGCTCCGTATATAAAGGATACCGGGAAACGAAACGATTGAATCATCCCCTAGCCATCAATGAGCAGAAACTACAAACGATGGAAGCCAAATACCATCTGGACATCGAGCGTTTGCGTCAACTGAATATCCGGTGAACAAGACCCTCATAGCCCATAAATAAACGTAGCATGAAAATACTATTAGTAACCAGAGGCTCACAAGGCGACGTCCTTCCTTATTTGGCCATAGCGGCCGAATTGGAAAGACGTGGCCATAAGGTGACCATCAATCTCCCTCAAATATTCGAGGAGACCGTTAAACCCTACGGATTTAAATACGTATTGCAGCAGTTTGACGATATCGGCGGCATGATCGATAGCGCAGCGCAAAACTCACATAAATTCCGGCCATTCCTTAAATGGATGAGGAACGTGATCGATAAACAGTTCGATCAATTGATTCCCCTACTAAAAGAGCATGATATTTTAGTATCGACCAACTCGGAATTTGCTGTCGCAAGTATCGCCGAGTATTGCAAGAAGCCCTTGATACGTACCGCCTACGCCCCGTTCTTGCCGGGTAAGAAGATTCCCCCGGCCGTATTGCCATTTCCCAAACCCAACCCGATCATCACCCCTGCCATCCTATGGAAGTTGATGAACCGGATGACCAATTTCATGGTCAAAGACACGATCAACAAGAACCGGGCTAAATACGGACTCGCTCCGATCCGCAATTTTGGCTATCACGCGGGAGAGCGTTCATATAATTACTTGCTTTTCAGCCAGCACCTAGGAAACGTAGATCCGGACTGGACGTTCGAATGGTCGATCGGAGGCTATTGCTTCAATGACACTTTTCAATATGATGAGAAGGCTTACGAGGAAATGATATCATTCGTCGACAGCGCTCAAAGCCCTATTATCTTTTTTACCCTCGGGAGTTGTAGTTCCAAGGATGGTAACCGTTTCAGCAAAGCCTTGGTCGATATTTGCAAGAAACATGATTATCGGCTCATCATCGGTTCCGGTTGGGCAAAGACAGGAATCACCTTACAAGCGGATAAACATTTATTCTTAATGAAGCAGCCGGTTCCGCATAATTTGATATTCCCGCACTGCGACGGCGTTATCCATCATGGAGGTTGCGGCACGACCCATAGCGTAGGAAGGGCGGGAAAGCCCCAATTAATCACTCCGTTGATTATCGATCAACCCTATTGGTCCTATCGAATCCACCAATTAGGGTTAGGGCCGGAAGGGGTTAAGATAGCGAAAGCGAGCGAGCAGGAGATCGAACGCAAGGTTTGTGATCTGGTCACCAATCCGCTTTATAAGAAAAATGCCGCTCATATAGGCGAGATGATCCAAAAAGAGGGAGGTATAAAGAATATATGCGACTCTATCGAAAGATTTCAATGAGGCATAAGTTCCTATTAGATTTTATTACATGTTACAAAACACAATTTAGCACTTAAACCATTGACAAATAACAGTAACTCCGTATATTTGCATCGTGGTTTTTTCATAATAGTATTAGATTTAAGGTTAACAAAGTTTGGTTAGGGCTTGTCGTGAGACAGGCTTTAATTGTTTTATAAGGTCTGCTTCCCGCAAAGCCCTTCGATTACATCAGAATAATCCGATGCGTCAATAAAGTTGATATCTTGTCTTTTAAGATCTTCCCATTAATCGGTTTCGCCGTATAGGCATCAAATCCACTATTAATGATCCGTTGCTCATCTTGGGCGAAAGCATAAGCCGTCACCGCAATAATAGGCACGCTAGCAGAAACCTTACGAATCTCTGCGGTAGCCTCGTATCCATCCATGACCGGCATCTTTATATCCATCAAGATCAACTGCGGTTTGTGCTGATGAAATAGCTCCACAGCCTCCTTTCCATTCCATGCATGAATCAATTTATATTCAGGTTTCAATATAGACTCAAACAGGCGATAATTACTGGAATTATCCTCAGCGATCAAGATCGTAACCTCACTTCGGGCGATCTTCTCCAAAGTAACAGGCTTCTGCTCTTCATTAGGCAATAATTCTTTCTTCGGCTGAAAAGGCAATGTAAACCAGAACCTAGAGCCTTTCCCTTCCACGGAATCAACCCCTATCGTTCCTTTCATCTGGGTAACAATCATCTCACAGATGCTTAAACCCAATCCTGTTCCTTGAGCGAAAGTATTCAGTTTCACAAAACGTCCGAAAATATCTTTCCGTTTATTCTCCGGGATTCCGCAGCCCGTATCCTCTACATAGAACCACAACGTATTATCATCCCGCAGTTTATAGCCAAATAAGATCGATCCTGCCTGCGTAAATTTCATGGCATTGTTCAACAGATTGATCATCAGTTGAGACAGACGATTTCGATCCGTATAAATCACGCAAGGCTCCAGATAATCCTTAAATGAGATCTGTACATCCGGATTCTTATTCTTCAAATGAGCCGATTGCTCCAAATCCCTCAATACAGCGTTAATATCCACATAGTCATAAGTAAACTCCAAGGTACCCGCCTCAATCTTTGACAAATCCAAGATATCGTTTATCAACTGCAACAATAGGGAATTATTATTCTCGATAATATCAGCGAATTCCTTCTTATCCTCAAGGTCATCGGTCGAGGCAAGGATATTAGAGAAACCTACGATCGCATTTAACGGTGTACGTATCTCATGGCTCATATTTGCTAAAAACGCTGATTTCAATTTATTCGACTCTTCCGCCTTATCCCTAGCCATTCGAAGGTCATGTTCCAATTGCTTACGCTCGGTAATAGATATCGTAGACCCGATCAACGCTTTCGGTTTACCGGAAGCATCATATTCGGCCATTACCTGTATCTCCTCCCACTCATGGCGATCTTCTCCCGGAATCAACCGCTCCAGACAATATTCTTTTCGTACTTTCTTTATTTTCCCATTACACAAATCATCGAAAGCCTTTTCCACGCAAGCCCTGAAAGACGGGTGTATCTTGCTGAAATATTCCTTCAACGAAACCTCATGGGTATGCACCTCCGCTGTCTCTATATTATCTCCCGGATGTACTTTCGACTCATAGATAATCTTCCCTTCAGCCAGATTATATCGCCACGGTAAAAGATCTGCCGCCTCTAACGCCATAGCCAGCTTATGATTCATGGCTTTCAAATGCGTCTGGAATTTATGGATATCCGTAATATCAATAAAAAACGCATCAACCACATTCTCTTCCGAGGTAGGCATGATGATAATCGTATAGTAAAGCCCTGTCGGCTCAAAATAATACTCACAAGTAAAGGATTTCCCACTCTCCAGAACTGTAGGTACAGCCGATAGAAGCAAAGGATAACTTCCCCCAATTAAATTAGCGATCTCTTTTCCATGCTTATTTACCACGAAATCTTTAGGAGCGATTTTTTCCTCGAAAGCATGGTTTACATCCAAAACCTGCACATCGATTTGCGTACCTTCCCGAATCAGCCGCTGCCGTATATAAGGCAATGGCATATTATTAAATAAATCACGGTAACGGGATAATAGCCTCAACTCCACTTCCTTCATCTTTTGCTTAGAACGATACACGTAATGCCACGCTAAAAACACGACTACCAGAAAGAATATCAGAAAGCCTAACAGTTGCATCCAATATTTTTCCAAGAAAGAGGGAGGCGCATTCAAGTAGATCGCATCACGCGGGAAATTATCTTCATTAGATATCGCACTTATCAACGAAACATAATTCAAGTATTTATGAGGATCATCCACCGTTGAAACCGGGATCTTGCCCATATCTTCACCGTTATAAACTTGTTGTAGCAAGGGGATTAGAGCAGTCTCAATCGTTTTAGCGCTATTATAATATCCACCAATCGTATATCCTTCTTCCACACCCATATCATATAAAGAAAAAACAGGATGCCTAGAAATACCGTTTATACCTTGATATAAAGTACTATATAATAACGAGTGATTCAAGAAAGGTTTCTCGGTAATCCACGAGTAATACATCACGGCTGTCGCTCGATGCGGATCTTTCTCCGACAGAACCGCCAATAAACTATCCATGGAGCAAGAACCCTCCGTATAAAAATCCACTTTCCCCTCAGGGAAAGAAGTTTCCATATGTTTCTCCATCTCATCCCGGAGCCATGTGGAAACATAACGTCTGTCGGATATGAAAATCAGACGTTTCAAACCCGGGATTAATTCCTTCACCAAGTCGATCGAACCTTTAACATAATAAGGGATAACCAATCCCGTAGCGTTATACCCCTTAACCGCCTCTTGTAAAGGAATCACCCTATCAGAGGAATGCCTCTGATTAAAATAACATTCATTTTCTGCCATTTCCCCCGTCTCCGAACAGACCAGAGTGGGAATATCCCCCCATTTCTCCCGGATCTTATCCCGCATAAAAGCCCATCCATTTACGCCTAAGTAGATAATTCCATCCGGCTTCTTCTTGTTAGCTTCAAAGAAGACCTCTTGTTTCTCTTTTAATTTCTCTGGCGTATCAACCAACATCACGCTTATATGATCTATCCGGAGAGTGTACTCCTCCGGGGTAGCGAACTTCGAGATCATGTTTAATAAATTACCAGACCAACGTTCGCCATCCACATATGAATTTATCACCAATACATACGATTCCTCCTTGACCGGATATGAAGAACTCCCATAAGCCGGAGTCGGCATACCGGCTATCAAGCATAAAATCAATCCAAAATAAAGTATTATTGCCTTTAAATTTATAATATTTCGTATCATTCCCTACATTCCTCTATTGCAGTTGTAAAGACAAAGATATTCCTTAATTATCAACTAATCTTATCAAACTAGTTTTTTTATCAAGTTTTGGTGTCAAATTCACGTTTCTTACAAACTAAAGGCTTTTTTAATCGGGATTATTCGGTTATTTACCGATACTCGTATAGAAATCAGCGGTATTTACTTGTGTATAGAATGACGAACCCGTACATTTGATAAAAAACAAAAAAATTGAACTTATGGATATGAAAGATTATGACATCAATTTTAAAGAGAAGAGGACAAACGGGTATCTGATCGCTACCTTATTTATCATTGTCGGTATATTATTTTTACTGCGGAATCTAGGAATGATAGATCCATCCTTATTTGACTTGCTTGTATCTTGGCCGATGCTGCTTGTCGTGTCGGGCATCTTTACGATTTTCCACCGTAATCCGGTAGGAGGTATGCTCCTCGTGGGCGTGGGAGTCTATTTCCTTTTCCCGCAGTTAAATTGGATCACGAACGATTTTTTACGTGTATATTGGCCGTTAGGATTAATCCTGTTAGGATTGGTCATCATGCTGAAGCGGAAAGATTCTATCCGCACGAAAAAGCATAAACGTCCCTTTAACCATCCCCCTTTCGGGCACAGAAAGCCTAACGATGAGATCAACTACGAGACAGATAACGGTTTCGTATCGGTTGACACCACTTTCAACTCGGTAAGGCACATCGTACTGGACCCCGTATTCAAGGGGGCGGACATAGACGTATCTTTCGGCAACGTGATTCTTGATCTTAAAAAAACAACATTAGAGGCTGATGAAACCATCATAAACATAGATAGCTCCTTCAGCGGCGTAGTAATATACGTTCCTAAAGGATGGCTGGTTCGTCTAAAGGTTGGTTCTTTCTTGGCAGGATGCCAAGATATGAGGGAACTGACAGAAGCAACCGACATGACGCATACACTATACATATGTGGAGACTTGTCGTTCAGCGGCCTTGAACTAAGAGACTAAACTCATCATGCAAGAACATCCTATTACAACATCCATATTACATAAAGGGCTGGGAAGCCTATTATTACTTTTAGCCATAGCGATCCAATGCGCATTATTAACTCTTTATGGCGATCTTCCGTTGAGCATCACTTTGATCGATAGCTTACTTTCCATCGCATTGTTCGCCGTAGCGGGATATTATCTTTGGTATGTACAATGTACGTTACATATCATGCAAGCACGAGTGGCTTTCGCCGTACTCGTACAAATCGCTTGCATAGCCGGATGCTCGATCTTGCTACAAATATTCGGATTGGAAGATTGGGAGGAATTCTCGATCACGATTCCTTTTCGATTCCTGTTCGGCCTAATGGCATGGATCATTCTATCCCAATGGTATGCCAGTCGGGAAAGAAAGAGTGAGGCGGAACCTATCGTGAGACAAATGGAGGAAAAGACGGCACCTCCCCCGACTACCGTTCCGGAGGAGATTCTAGATCGTATATCCGTAAAAGACGGGGCACGTATTCATATCATCCCGATAAAAGAGATATTCTATTTGCAAGCATGTGGCGACTATGTGACCTTATTCACCACTTCCGGTCAGCACGTAAAGGAGCAAACCATGAAGTATTTCGAGCGAAGCCTTCCTTCTCCGGAGTTCGTTCGTATACACCGCTCTTATATCGTTAATACGGAACAGATATTGCGAGTAGAACTATTCGGAAAAGAAACCTATCAAGTACGATTAAAGGATGGAACATATCTTCGTGCCAGTAGCGCTGGCTATAAGCTACTCAAAGAACGTCTTTCCCTTTAGCAGTCCTATAAAAGGGACCTAATCATCGTTAAAATTAGAAGATTTTGATTGTAATATATAGAGTTTTGTGTTGTGTAACACTTTTTGGCAAGCATAGATATGTTACTTAACATATATTAGTTGCAAAAGACTTGACAAATGGTCTTGACGAACGTATCTTTGCACCGTGGTTTTTTCATAATAGTATTAGATTTAAGGTTAACAAAGTTTGGTTAGGGCTTGTCGTGAGACAGGCTTTAATTGTTTATAGAGGTTTGCTTCCCTAGATTTACATATAACTATAAAAAAACGGCCACCCCTAAAAAGAGGCGGCCGTAATTATTCTTAATGAAAGAACCTACTCTTTGACAATCCTTGTAACTTCCAAATCAAAGATCAAAGTCGTATAAGGCTTTATTATGACACTTCCCGAAGCACTCCTTCCAGCCGAACCGTATCCCATCTGTTGAGGAATCCAAATCTCCCAACGATCTCCTGGGTGCATATTCTGTAACGCTGTAGCAAAACCATCTACCATCTCAGAAACAGTAAGTTCGGCAGGGGCACCTGCCTCAAACGATTTATCATCAAAAACCGTTCCATCAATAAACGTCCCTTTATAATAACATTCCACCTTGCTCGTATAATAAATCGGCTCCTTACTCTCTCCTGTCTTCAAGACCTTGTAAAGGATAAATCCGGCATTACTTTGAGAACTCAATTGCTCGAAACCCGGAACCAGCATCTGGGCTTGAAAAGCCTCCTCATTCTGGACCTTCCAAACCTCATCCACCTCTAGTGCCTCATCATCATCCCCACAAGAGGTGATCATGAACACGCAAAACAACATCAACGCGATATGCCAGTACTTCTTCATTCGTTTACTCTATTACCTTTTTCAATAAATTCTTCATGCTCACCTTCTCCGTGATAATATCGTGAAGCTTATCGATGCTTACGCGCTCTTGCTCCATCGTGTCACGGAAACGGATCGTTACGCAATTATCCTTCAAGGTGTCATGGTCTACCGTAATACAATACGGGGTACCGATCGCATCCTGACGGCGATAACGCTTACCAATAGAATCCTTCTCGTCGTATTGGCAACGGAAGTCGAAACGCAACATATTTATAATCTCCTCAGCTTTCTCGGGCAGGCCATCTTTCTTCACCAATGGCAATACGGCCAACTTGATCGGAGCCAAGGCTGCGGGCAACTTCAATACCACACGGCTCTCGCCATTCGCCAATGTCTCCTCGCAGTAAGAACCCGCCATGATGCTCAAGAACACACGGTCTACACCGATCGAGGTCTCGATTACATACGGAGTGTAACTCTGGTTCAACTCCGGATCGAAATATTGGATCTTTTTACCGGAAAACTTCTCATGCTGACTCAAGTCGAAATTCGTACGGCTATGTATACCCTCCACTTCCTTGAATCCGAACGGCATCTCGAACTCGATATCCGTAGCGGCGTTAGCGTAGTGAGCCAACTTCTCATGATCGTGATAACGATACTTCTGATCTCCCAAGCCAAGAGCTTGATGCCATTTTAAGCGAGTAGACTTCCATTTCTTGAACCACTCGATCTCCTCACCCGGACGAACGAAGAATTGCATCTCCATTTGCTCGAACTCGCGCATACGGAAGATAAACTGACGAGCCACGATCTCATTACGGAACGCCTTACCGATCTGGGCGATACCGAACGGGATCTTCATACGGCCAGTCTTCTGCACATTCAAGAAGTTCACGAAAATACCTTGAGCCGTCTCCGGACGAAGATAAATCTTAGTCGCTCCATCAGCGGTAGAACCCATATCCGTAGAGAACATCAAGTTAAACTGGCGAACCTCCGTCCAGTTACGAGTTCCGGAAATCGGGCAAACGATCTCGCAATCCAAGATCAATTGGCGAAGATCCTCGAAGTTAGACTCGTTCATCGCCTTGCTATAACGCTCATGGATCTCATTCCATTTCGCTTGATGCTCCAATACACGAGGATTCGTCTCACGGAATTTAGCCTCATCGAAAGCGTCACCGAATTTCTTTGCGGCTTTCGCCACTTCCTTATTCATTTTCTCCTCGATCTTGCCCAAATGGTCTTCGATCAAAACGTCCGCACGGTAACGTTTCTTCGAGTCCTTGTTATCGATCAACGGATCATTAAAAGCGTCAACATGGCCGGAAGCTTTCCAGATAGTAGGGTGCATAAAAATAGCGGAATCAATACCCACCACATTCTCATGCAGCAAAGTCATGCTATCCCACCAATATTTCTTTATATTGTTCTTTAACTCAACACCATACTGGCCATAATCGTATACCGCTCCCAAACCGTCATAAATCTCTGAGGAGGGAAATACGAAACCATACTCCTTACAGTGTGAAACTAATTTCTTAAATACATCTTCTTGTGCCATAATCTAATAATTTGCCAATTTTGTTAATATGCCAATGTGCCAATGATAAGTCCATCGGAGACCCGCCTGAGTGGCACATTAGCACATGGTCTCCTTTATGAGGTTACAAAGTAAATGATTTTTTCCGTAACTATAGAAAGTTTTGTATATTTACGACGTAAATCATTAGTGTTTGCGCAAACAGTATAATTTAAACAAGATAATACCATGAAATCAGAAGAAATCTCACGCCGCTCGTTCCTTAAGCGAGCGCTAGCCTTATCGGCAGTATCGGCCATCCCGTCGTTCTGGACACCCGCCCACGGACGTGTTCTACCTACTTCCCCGTTAATCAGCGCTAATGACCGGGTAAATATAGCGTTCATCGGCATCGGACAACGAGGGGGCGAGATCGCCAAGGAATTGTATAACACAGGTCTGTGTAACGTAGTAGCTCTCTGCGACGTGGACATGGGAGCCCCTCACACGCAAGAGATTATCAACATGTTCCCGAAAGCGGCCCGTTTTCAAGACTTCCGCACGATGTTCGACCGGATGGCGGACAAGATCGATGCCGTAAGCGTAGGTGTGCCGGATCATTCCCACTTCCCGATCACGATCGAGGCGATGGCGCACGGCAAACATGTATATGTAGAGAAACCGATGGCCCGCACGTTCCAAGAAATAGAGATCATGATGCGTGGAGCGAAGAAATACGGCGTTGTCACCCAAATGGGTAACCAAGGACATTCCGAGGCGAACTATTTCCAATTCAAGGCATGGAAAGAGGCCGGTATTATCAAGGATGTTACCGCCATTACCGCCCATATGAATAATCCGCGTCGCTGGCACGGATGGAACCCGAATATTAGGCATATGCCTATGGGAGAACCGGTTCCCGAGACGATGGATTGGGACACATGGATCGGCGTAGCTCAATATCATGATTACAACCATGACTACCATTTGGGACAATGGCGTTGTTGGTACGACTTCGGAATGGGTGTCTTAGGAGACTGGGGAGCGCATATTTTGGATACGGCACATGAATTCCTAGATTTAGGATTGCCTACAGAAATAAATCCGCTTTATTTGAAAGACCATAACCCGTTCTTCTTCCCGATGTCATCCACCCTTTTGTTTAAATTCCCGGAAAGAGGGAATATGCCGGCCGTGGATATCACTTGGTACGATGGACTGGACAATATCCCCTCCGTCCCGGAAGGTTACGGTGTTTCCGAGCTCGACCCGAATATCCCGACCGTAGCCGGCGGCAAGATACAACCGGCGAAGTTGAACCCGGGCAAGGAAATCTACTCGAAAGAATTAACCTTCAAGGGTGGTTCTCATGGAAGTACCTTATCTATCATCCCGGATGAGAAAGCGAAAGAGATGGAATCCCGCTTACCGGAAGTGCCGAAAAGCCCGTCTAACCATTTCGCGAACTTCCTGCTAAGTTGTATGGGTAAGGAGAAAACCCGCTCACCGTTCTCTATCGCCGGCCCATTAAGTCAGGTATTCTGTCTCGGCGTATTAAGCCAGCGCTTGAACCGCAAGCTCGTCTTCGATCGTGACACGAAACAGATCACGAACGATCCGGAGGCGAATAAGATGCTATGTGGAGTACCGCCTCGCAAAGGATGGGAACAATATTATACCATTTAATTGAAACATGGAGAATTGAAAGTTATTCGCTCATCGCTTTAACTTTCAATTCTCTCATATAGTTTATAAGCCTATTTGCTACAACATCTACAACTATCCCTGCATTCATCTGGTCTTAGGATGATTAACTAATGGTGGTAGATAAAAAACATCTACAATTATCTAGCTCTATCTACCACTATTTACCGCTATTTACCACTATTTACCACTTTTCCATCACCTAACACAACGCTCCTCCACACTCACCATATAGCATTATCCGATCTCCTTTCAACACGGATAAAATATTAACATCTAGCCATTTGTAGTTTTTTAACCTAAAAAACAAAAGTTTTCCCATATGAAAACAAAAGTTTAATAAGCGGAAAACTTTTGTTTCTCTATAGGGAAACTAAAGTTTCCTCAGTATGAAACTTTTGTTACCTCTAAGAGAAATGTCTTTTCCTGATTTATCTAGACACTTTTTTTGTTTATAAACGTAATCAGTAGACAGTAGTTATAAAGTAATACTGATATAGTAGTCA
>QWCY01000653.1_pt1 | contig 98472 bp, 55 predicted proteins | sample 1972631 | NCBI WGS metagenome assembly QWCY01 (sample SAMN09866696, study PRJNA288562) | Human gut metagenome isolate pre1_stool, whole genome shotgun sequencing... | isolation source: gut | host: Homo sapiens | place: USA: California
CCTCTTTGCAGACAGTAAATCAAGCGGTAATCCATGATAAAATCCATACCGCCATGCCCACCAACTTCTTTAGCAAGCGTCTCAATATCTTTCACAATAGGATGTTTATACTCTTCCATTAAAGCCGTTTTTTCCTCTTCCGACATACAAACATGTTCTTCCAGATTTTCATAGTCGCTACCGTCTCCGGTATTCTTATCGTGGGCTATGAGATAACCCTCGACAGGATATTTATTAGCAAACCCTTTTGTTCCGGTCAGTTGGAACATACGATTATAAGGTCGGGGAGAAGTAACATTATGCTCTATCAGAATAGAGTGTCCCTTCTCAGTACGAATCAGCGTACAAGTGTGTTCACCATTCCGGAAATCTTTCACTTCTTCACCGGTAGATTCTTTGATAAAAGCAGGATTACCCACCGCTTTGGTATCTACAGAAACCAGATAGTTCATCTTATCACCACGATGAATATTCATAGCCAGACAGACAGGTCCTAAGCCATGAGTAGGATATACATCTCCCCGGTGTTGCCGGTTAAAATCCATACGCCAGTTATTCCAGTACTGATTCCAATAGGGTTGAAGTCCATGTATATAAGCACCTTCACCATGAAGTACCTCACCCAGTAATCCATGTTGCACCATATTCAATGTTGTCAGTTCAAAGAAGTCATAGACACAGTTTTCCAGTTGCATACAATGCTTCCGGGTCTGTTCGGAAGTATTAACCAAAGCCCAGATTTCATCCATTGACATAGCTGCAGGTACTTCAATCGCAACATGCTTACCATCTTTCATGGCTTGTACTCCCATCATAGCGTGGGTTCTCCAGTCAGTGGCCACATATACTAAATCGACATCCGGCAATGCAGTGACTTTACGCCAAACGGCAGTATCTCCGTAAAACTCCCGGGCCTTGGGAAGACCGCGTTCCATAAGAATCTCATTTGCAGCTTTCGTACGGCTCTCTTCCACATCACAAAGAGCCACAATCTTCACACCGGGAATGTAAGTCATCCGACGGACTGCTCCCGGACCACGCATCCCTAAACCGATAAAAGCAACGCGAACTTCCGGAACCGGTTCACACACCAGATTTAATACATCTGTCTGCCCGGCCGGACGCTCCGGCACAGAAGCAGAAATGGGCAACTGTTGTCGGGGAGCTTCCTGACAACCTAACAGGCAAAAACCTATCAGCATAAACAATACTAAATTTCTTTTCATAACTATAATCTATTTAAGTTTCCAATACAAAGGTCTACCTGTTACTTCTCCTATCAAAAGATGCACCTGCTGACAGATAATAGTAACATTATAGTCCGACGTGTTCTCCTTCTTTCTCCCGGGGATGCACAGGAACATCCGGTGAGAGGATACCTGAATAATGCCAGTAGATAGTATCTTCTATCGCTTTCTCTCCTTCACCTGCCCGAACATTCAGTTGATTATCACCCTCCTTCAGTTCAACATCCGGAAAGATGTAATGAACAGAGGTAGTACCCTTGATAACTCCTGTTACTTCCTGTTCGTTGACAAACAACCGGGGGATACCCACATTGGAATAAACTGTCACAGGTGTGTGTGTTTGCCTCCGTTCCACTACGCGTCGCTGAGTAATATAAAGCACGGGATCTTTACTCCAATTGGCTTTGTACCAATAAAAAGGATCCTTCCGGCACTGCCGGTCAAAAGTCACCAGCCCCTTCATATTCCGGGCTTCTACTCCACCCTGTGAAGAAGCAGGCGTAGCAAAGTCAAACGTATTCCACACATAAGAGGCCAATAAGTAAGGATGGCGTGAGATAATTCCCCACTGAATTTCATGAGAACGGGTGGCGAAGACTTCCGTATAGCGACGGTCAAAACCACAACAATCACCGACATCACCTGCCAGTTCTTCCTGGTGTTCCGGATTAGCCTCAGCACCATACTCGGTGAGCATGATACGATAACCGGGATAATCCCGCTCCATCGACTCTATCCAAGGCTCCAGATCCTGAATACGGCGTTCATACCAGCCGAAGTAACGATTGATGCCTTGAATATCAGTATTCATATTAACTCCGTGTCCGGGAGCAGCATGACCGTTTACAGAAACTGTCAGACGGGCAGGATCTTCCGTCTTTGCCAAATCATGCAAATCGGTAGTCAAAGCAACCACCGGAGAGAAACGGGTGCTGTCTGTATAAAGTCCATCATCCTCACCATAACCGTAAACTTCGTTGTGTACTCCCCACACATAAATAGAGGGATGATTGTAATTCTGCCGGATCAGTTCGCGTAATTGCTCTTTTGCATTCTCCGCCTCGTGCGTACTGACGCGGTTCACAAAAGGAATTTCTGCCCAAACCAGAAAACCAATGCTATCACAACGCGAATAAACATATTCCGATTGCTGATAGTGTGCCAGGCGAATAGTGGTAGCCCCTAATTCACGGATAATAGAGAGGTCTGTGTCATGTTGCTGCGGAGTGAGGGCACTTCCCGATTGCCACCAGTCCTGATGCCGGCAAACCCCGTACATAGGAATACGCCGACCATTGAGGTACATGCCGTCTCCCGCCCGCAGTTCGAAATGACGCAAACCAAGAGGTTGAGTTATTTCATCAACAATATGCCCACCGGACTTAACCCGGACAACAATACGATACAGGTACGGATCATCTAATCCTTGCCAGAGATGGGGTCTGCGAATGGTAAACGGCTGTATATCGGTCTGTCTCCCTTGAGGGGAAAGAGTGATTTCATGTGATTTCTTTTCTTTCAGAGTGCCGTCAGCCTCAAATAACAAATAATCCATCACAACGGAACGGGGTTCTTTGTAGCGATTCTCTAATTTTGTGCGGACCGCAATCTCTGCAACATGGGAAGTCACCTTGTACTGATCTATATAGACACCCGGAGAGGCATAATCGGTAATGGCAATATTTACACGGTCCGTCACAATCAGCTGCACGGGGCGATAGATACCACCATAAACCCCGAACAGGTTATTATTGACCGGAATAACATCGGGTCGGGGAGTGTTATCAGCAAAAACAGTAATCGTATTCTCCCGCCCGAAATCAAGTAAAGAGGTAATCTCTACCGCAAAAGCAGAATAAGCTCCCCGATGCTCAATAGCAAGTCCCTGATTAACGTAGACACGAGCCACCGCCCCTACTCCTTCGAAACGAAGGAAAAGACGCTTTCCACGTAAACTATGATCCGGAACAAACGTTTTCTGATAACAGGCCGGACCCGCATAGTAATCATTCCGTTGGGTCTGCATATCGACATTATTCCATGTGTGAGGTATTTTAACGGGGTCCCATTCCGTAACAAATGGAGTACTGACCAGTACTGATTCTGCCATAAAAGGGCCTTTACAGAAACTCCATCCATTATTGAAAGAGTGAACCTGTCTCGATGATTGAGTTATCAGCAAACGATAGAGTTCACTTCCGGCAAGAAGAAATGCACCTACCCCATAAGTAGCAGTCATTTCACGTGTCACCTTCTTTGGATCGGCACCAATAGGCTGTGTCCATCCTAACTTCCCGTCGGTATCAATAGCTGCGCAAAGAGAATGCCAGGCACGAGTCAGCGCAAGGGTATAATCTGCTCCGGAAAATAATCCGATACGCAGACCATAAGCCAACGCATAAGTTATCAAGGCAGTTGCGCTGGTTTCAGGTGCGGGATAACTATCGGGATCGAGCAAACTGGCGTGCCAGCTGCCGTCCTCCCCCTGCAAACTGATAAGCCGGTCAACAAGCTGATTAAAAAGCTGCTCATAGAAAGAACGATAAGGAGAATCGGAAGGTAATGCCTCCAGCAGACCAACCAATCCCGCAGCTACCCAGCCGTTACCACGTCCCCAGAATATTTTTCGTCCGTTGGCTTCCGTACGTCCCAGATAACTATCATCCCGATAGAATAAATGTTCGTCAGTATCATAGAGATGTGCATACGTCCGACGAAAGTTACGATCCATTTGCAGAAGATATTCAGTATTACCGGTAATTTGGGCCAGGCGGGCATATACAGGCGGTGCCATAAAAAGAGCATCACTCCACGTCCATGTCTGCTTATTCTGATAATCCATCGCCGTATCAGCTGGATGAGCCAGAATCCAGTCAACACGTTCATTGGCAGAAGCCACCAAACGAGGATTCCGCGACAACTCATATTGGTCGAGGTAGAAACGAGCCATACAAAGTTCATCGGCATGATAAAGAGAATATTGAGAATGACCAGTAAAATTGGCTGGTAGTCGTCCATGAGTATCCGCTACAATCCGGCAAAGCCAATCATTATATCGGCTGGTATCTGACAGACGTACCAGTTGAGAAAGCCCCAGATAGAACGTAGCATTTGTCCAGGCATCGATGCCAGCGTCATGCAAATGTCCGGGAGTTCCTGTCCGGGAGTAAGCAAAATGTTCCAATTGCCAGTCAGCAACGTTTTGCAAAGTACACAATACATCGCTATTGTCAAAAGGAAGGTCCACATACCCCCTTTTTAGATTGTTTTTATTTTCAGACAGCACCTCCGCAGACAGGCCTACAGAGAGAAATAACAAGAATCCGATAATTTTGTAGTTCATACTTTTTTGCTTTCGTTATCTGACGCAAAAGTAGAACCAACTCATTTATTCGGATTGCCTTATTCGTTATACCTTTTGTTCGTTTTGCTTTATTGCACTTACAAGAGGAAGTATTTCAATTTTACTCCTCTCTATTTCCGATACTTTGCCACAAACGCCGTCGGTGTATCGCCAAACTCTTTCTTAAATGCACGGGTAAAGTATGACTGGCTTTCGATACCAATCTGATCCATGGCCTCCCGGATTGTCAAATTCTCCTTCACCAGCAATCGTGCTGCCTTGCGAAGCTTATATCCCAAAATAAATTCTACGATAGATTTACCACTGATACTTTTAATCTTGGCGTATAGCTTGCTACGACTCATAGACAATTCGGAAGCAATGGAGTTCACATCCATATCTGCCTGCTCTAAATTACGTTCCAGAATGTCGACAAACTCTTTCATAAAACGACTGTCCTCCTGGTTGGTAGATAACTCCGAAGCATCAGCAAAATAATTGCGCGCATAGTATTCTTTAAGCTGTTCCTGACGCTTAAAGATATTCTGGATGGAGAGTAACAGCAAGTTGAAATCTACCGGTTTTTCAAAATAGAGATCTGCTTCCGATGAAGCTCCCTCGAGTTTACTCTCAAGACTGGTCTTTGCCGTCAGCAAGACAAACGGGATATGTGATGTAGCCACATCCGTTTTTACTTCCTGACAGAGGGTAATACCATCTTTCTCAGGCATCATGATATCCGAAATAATAAGGTCTACACTGTGTTCTGTTAGATAATCGGAAGCCAATTTTCCGTTTTCCGCCTCTATTATTTCAAACTTCACAGAAAGAAAATCGGCAATCATACGCCGTAAATCATCATTATCTTCCACCAGTAATAACCGTTTCCTCTCCTCCGTTGCAGGAACCTCCGGTTTTTCCAATAGTTGCTCGTTTTCAAATGTTACCTTAGGTTCTTCAGGAACAGTAATTTCATCCGATACAACTGTTTCCATTACATTAAGTCGTTCATCCACCGTGTAAACCCCTCCGTCCAATGGCAAGTAAACCACCATATCGGTACCTTGCTCCGATTCACTGTGAATACTCACTGTACCTCGATGCAGTAATACGAGGCTACGTACCAATGCCAAACCGATGCCCGTACCCAGGTGTTTGTCAAAGTTAACCGTATTTACCTTATAAAACCGTTCGAATACACTACTGATGGACTCCTGCGAAATACCAATGCCCGTATCACGCACGGCAATAGCAAAACTATTTTCAGTCTCGACCTCCCCATTCACCGTAAATGAGTGGGAACGTGCCGGTACGAAAGTCTCTGCCCGCGCATAGGTCTCAACGGAAATATGTCCTCCATCCTTTGTATATTTAAACGCATTATGAAGCAGATTCATCAATATCTTTTCGAATATACTCCGATCAATACAAAGCTCTTTTGGTAGATCTGCATCCAAACGAATGTCAAACTGAATATTGTGTTGTTGCGCGTGATTACGGAAGTCAGCAGTAATACGCCGTACCTGGTCGTTTACATCCGTCGGTTCCACCTGTAACGGTAATTTCCCGTTTTCAATTGTCCGGAAATCCATTAATTCATTTACCAGATTCAATAAACGTCTGGCATTGCTGCTGAGTATACCATAGTAATATTCCGGCAATCCTTCTTCACGCAGACGATCCACAGCTCCGATAATAAGAGACAACGGAGTGCGAAAATCATGGGAGATATTGGTAAAGAAGCGTAGTTGCGACTGATGAATCTCCTCTTTCTTTTCTTTATCCATATTCTCCAGATAGAGTTGTAATTTCAGATTCTTACGTTCGGTATAATAACGTAGAATAAAGAATACAATCACTGCTAACAGGGCAGCATATACCAGATAAGCCCATACACTCAGCCAGGGAGCAGGCAGGCGAAGAACATGCACACGTGTAGGCGATTCACTCCACACACCGTCATTATTGGAGGCCAGTACCTCAAAAACATAATTTCCTACAGGGACTTTGGAATAAGATGCTCTACGGGCATCTGCATCCACTTCTATCCATTTATCATCGTAACCCACCAAACGGTAGCGATAGCGGTTCTTACGCGGAATATAATAATTGTCCGAAGAAAAAGAAAAACCAAAGTTCGCCTGGTCATACTCCAGTACAATCTCCTCGGGCAGTCCTGAATATTTATCCAAACGATCGCTACGCGCAGGAGGGGTAGCCAAAGCATTATCCAGATAGAAACCGGAGATAATGGCCTGCGGTTTTATCTCATTATGATTCGTTTCTTTCGGATTGACAAGACTAAAACCATTGGTCCCGCCGAAACACAACTCTCCCGTCTTACTCCGGAAAGAAGAAAGGGGATAATAAACATTTCCCTGCATTCCATCTTTCTGATCGAAACGAGCAAAATGAAATTCTGCAGTATTAAAACGGAACAGACCGTTATCCGTCCCCATCCAAAGATTATTCTCATCATCCGTACAAATACTGAAAATAGAAAAAGCTCCCAATGCAAGGATCTCATCAAATCGCTCTGTCTGTCCGGAGCGAAGATTGTAACGTATCAATCCGTATCCGATAGTTCCGATCCAAAGATTATCACTCCCATCTACACAGATGGATTGGAAATTAAGATGGGTAATACCATCAAGCGATACAGGAACAACCGTATAATCTTTTGTATTCAGTGCATACAGTTTGCTGTGCGAAATAATCCAGAGCCGATGGCCACTACCCCGACACATATCGAAAATGAATGTGTCGTTGTCACTCTTGTCCGTAAAATGGCAATGCGTGAAACGTTCGTTGGCAAATGAATAAAAAGAAACTACGAGTTTATCCAGTTGGTAGGCCACCCAAAGGCCAGAATCCGCCTCTGCAACAATCTTTCTAAGGTTATTCGAACGAAGTGTATTTACATCCGTACGATCATAATGAAAATGCCGGAAGCGATTCGTGACAGAATTAAAACAATCCAGCCCCCCACGGAAAGTGGCTATCCAAAGATTATGATGCGGATCCATCACAAGCGATTTCACATTATCTGAAGACAAGCCGTTCCCGGTCGCATTCTGACTGTAATAAGTAAAAGTACCGGTATGTTTGTCCAGGCAATTTAACCCTGCCCCTTCAGTAGCAATCCACAATCGGTCACCCTCTTCGGCAAAACCGCTCACTAAGTTATGGTTGAGGGACTCCTCCCGTGGTGTATAAGTTTTCACCCATTCCGATTCATTCAGATTCGCATGACAAATATAGCCAGAATAAGTACCGACCCAGATATTCCGTTGCCGGTCTTCGGAAATAGAACAAACGGAATTGTTGGGCAGGCTGAATGGATTTAATGTCGAATGCAAATAACGGGTATACCTCCGGGTATCAGGATTCAAGATATACAATCCCCTTTGAGTAGCAATCCACAACTCACCATATTTATCCATACAAAGCATCTTCGTCAATACATTCCCTCCATTCTCGGCATGAAAGAAATCGAACGTTTCATCTATCGTTGCTGTAGGAATATCGACTTTGAAGAGTCCTTCATTCTCAATCAATACCCACAGCTTATTCTGATACTTACAAAGGCTCTGAATGTAACTTCCAGCCGCAAAGCTAAAAAAGAGTGAGAATCTGTTCGTGTCAGCATCATAACGAAAAACGTTACCATCGGCAGCCACAAAAAAACTGTTCTCATCTCTGGCATAGGCAGTCGTCCCTCCGATTCCCTGTCCTTCATACAAGGCCCGTACAGTTGTGTGATGTTCTTCATCGAGCAGGGCAAATTCATCATTTAAACCAACCCATACCCTATCCCGATTATCGAGTGCCAGAAAACGAACAAACGTATCCAATAAATTATCAAATGAATCGGATACTTTAACATAACCGTACAACCCCTTATTCGTTGCAATGAGTAAACGCCCTTCTCCATCCAGTCCGATCACATTGAACTGCCAGCCCACCGAGGAGTCTATCTTCAGAAAATCCGAATAATAATGCTTATACTCGTATCCGTCAAAACGATAAAGCCCATTGTCCATCAGTATCCAGATGAAACCATAACGATCCTGTAATATCTGCCGCACACCATCATAATAGAAACCGCCTTCGGGAGAAACATTTCTGAATAAATACCCTTCTTTTCCGGCTACCGAAACAGAAAGCAAGGAAAGCAGAAAAAGACATACCCAAAAAAGTTTTTTATAGTATCGCATAAGTAGCCCGTTTTTAACTGTTCTGTAACAACTTCACCGACAAAAATACAACTATTGCCAGAAATCGAGCACAGAACTGGATTTTATTTCTTGTTCATTTACCAGAGGAATCAGACAAAATTCTGACCGATATTCTTCATTCGCATAGATGGTGGCTGCCTGCGTTGGCCTTGCCCCCCAACTATCATATCCACCTACTCCCTGGTGACGAATATCCAAACAAACTTCTACATAATCGCGAGGCAGAATATCCGCACTGTGGCTCTGCCGAAGCTGATAGGGTGTATCTGCTATTCCTGCATCAAAATCCTCTATACAATTTCTCAAGGCATTAAACTCCAGCAGGTCACGGGCAACTACCATCAGTCCTTTCCGGTTCTTGCCTGTCAAAGAGAGCCAGCGGGTATCCGTTCGGTGCCCATTCTCCTGAGGACGAACGTAAGGAACATACATATCATCTACAGTACTTTTATATAACCCGACCGGAGTTCCCATCTTACGGTCTACGTAATTCTCTTCGGGGCCACGTCCCAGATAATTAATCATATTATATTGTACCGGCATACGGAAACGCACTCCGATACGAGGTACTTCAAGCACATTTTTCCGTATCTTGTCCGACTTTGCCTGCGGTGTATAAGTAGCCATCAGTTCCGCTTCTGATTTAACAATAACTCCTTCTTCCACTTCCACAGGAGTAAACCGGACAGAGACTTTCACTACTCCTATCGGACAGACTTCGTAACAGAGAATAAAATGATTACCAACAGGTAGCAAGTAATCTGCTGTCAGAAGGATATTTCCGTTCTCTTTCTCCTCTGTTGTGCAGTTCACCATATTAAATTCCTGGCTGGCCTCTTTCCATACTTGTAGACGTTTCGGAGCTCCGTTTCCATAATCATTGTCATTGGGTGCTCTCCAGAAGTTAGGCTGTAATCCAAAGTTATCTTTGAAATATTCCCGCCCGTTTACGCGATAAGAAGTCACCTTCCCTTCTTTCGTATTCAAAGTGAAATTCACTTTACCGGATACCACAGACACTTCATCTCCCTGTCTTACAATATCCAGTTTCGGAGCCGCCACCGGACAATACGGTAGTTTATCAACTTTCAACGGAAGTTCGAACTGATCATAAGCCACCAGATGACCGGCAGCAACCAAAGGAGTATCCTTCAAAGAAGTTACTTCCAGACAAGCAAAATAGGTATGTCCCGGTTTTAACACCAATTCTTTCACCGGCAAAGTAACAATGGCAGATTCCTGCGGTTGAAGAGATAGTGGCAGTGTTCCTCTTTTCACAACCCCTTCACCATCGAAAATACGATATGCTATCCGATAACCGGATAAATCAGTGAAATAAAAGCGGTTGGTTATCTCAATCTCTCCCTTCATAAGATCAATCGCTTTAAAGCCCACATCCTGATGGGTATATTTTACCTCTGCCATACATGGATGCGGTTGTTGATCCGGTCCTACCAAACCATTAATTACAAAATTTCCATCCGAAGGCTGATTAACCCCAAAATCACCCCCATAAGCATAAAAAGTTTTCCCGTCTTTACCAGTAGCCAATAGCGCCTGATCTATCCAATCCCAGATATACCCGCCTTGTAAATGGGGGTATTTATAAATAGCCTGCCACTGTCCGTACAAGTCACCGGTAGAGTTTCCCATTGCATGAGCGTATTCGGAAGGAATCACCGGACGGTCGGCACCAGACTCTCCTATCTCTTCCAACCAAGCTGCCGAAGGATATTGAGGAACATACATATCGGTATTCCACTCCCACAAAGCACGTTCGTAACACACCGGACGATTCATTAACCTTTGTTCCCTCTCTTTCACCCACAGATAAGTCTGATAAAAGTTATATCCGTTTCCGGCTTCATTACCTAAAGAGATAATAGTGACGGACGGATAATTTTTATTACGCTCATACATGTTCTTTGTACGATACAGATGATTCTCCAGCCAAGCAGAATTATTTCCCAAACTGGCTCCTTTTTTTAAATCATAGCGCATCCCATGTGACTCGATGTTCGCCTCATCATATATATAAAGCCCATATTCATCGCACATTTCATAGAAACGCCGGTCCTGAGGATAGTGGCTAAGGCGAACAGAATTAATATTATTCTCTTTCATCAACCGGAAATTATTCCGCATCTTTTCAGGAGTCACGTAATGTCCATATACAGGATCTGTTTCGTGGATGTTCACTCCCTTGAACTTAATCGGTTGCCCGTTTACAAAAAATAATGGCTGCCGTTTGCCTCCGATTACATAATTGCTCTCCTTTATTTCAAAACGGCGAAAGCCAACTCGGAAAGGAATGATTTCTTCTAATTTCCCACTCTTTTCCACTGTAATCAGCAATTTGTACAAGTGGGGAGCTTCAGATGTCCATGTCAATACATGAGATAGTTCCCGTTCAAAGGTCACGGTTCCCAGCCCGGCTGCTCCTACCTTTAAAACACTTGTTTCGGTTGCCACTTTTTGACCATCTGTGGCAAGTAGTTCAAAACCAACTCGAGTATCAACAGCCATCCGTCCGGTATTCTTCACATCTACCGACAAACGAAAAATACCGTTTTTATACGTATCGTCCAACGTCGATATTACCCGGAAATCATGAACCGCTGTTTGTGGTTGCGACCACAGGAATATATCCCGTTCGATACCACTGATCCGAAAGAAATCCTGGCACTCCAAATAGGACCCGGTACTCCAACGGTACATCTTCAAAGTCAACAGGTTCTTTCCTGGTTTCAGGTAAGAATTAATCAGAAACTCCGCAGGATTTTTAGAATCTTCATTATACCCTACCTCTTTTCCATTCAGATAAACATATACGCCGGACTTTGCTCCGGCTATGTGTAGATAGATGCTTCTTCCCTGCCAACCATCAGGAACCGTAATTTCACGGCAATATACTCCTACGGGTACCTGTTCCGGCAATTGTGGAGGATGGGGATTTTGAGGTGCAAACTCGTAGCACTGATTGACATAAATAGCAGTACCAAACCCTTGCGCTTCCCAGTTTCCGGGTACATGTATATCATCCCATCCGCTTAAATCAACAAACTGGCTGGTAGCATCGGCGGGAAGTTCTGTTTCATCATCAGCATAGCGGAATTTCCAGGTTCCGTTCAACAAATAATAGTAAGGACTACGTTCATATACTCCGGTCAATGCATCTGTACGATTGTCATAAGACATGAAAGTAGTTCTCGGTTCTTCTCTGTTGACCTCCATCACATTCATATCCCTCCAATAAGGAAGTGATTCACCAACCGCTTCTACAGAAACAGCAAAAGTCAGCAAGACAGTTACGGATAAGATTTTCTTTATCATAAAAAGCTTTGATTCTATTGGCAAAAAAGCCATAGCCCCCGATGTTACGAGGTTACTATGGCTTCTTTCCTGATTTACCTTATTTAACTATTACCTTTGTACTATTGATTTGTTTGCCATTGGCGTTTACGCGCAGGATATACATACCGGCCTGTTCAAAAGCAATAGTTGCTTCAGTACCGGTCAATGCCACAGACTTCACACATTTGCCTACTACATCATAAGCCTCTACAGTTACATTACCAGTATTTTCTTCCGGCAAAGCAGTCTGTAAAGTAATAACTTCGTTTACACCTGCCAAAGAGGGAATGGCAGTGATCTTTCCGGTTTTTCTGCCATCGATATTCTGAATACCTGTTGCATTAGAAGTATACTCTATTGTAAGTGTCGGGCACCTTTCTTCATTTTGAGTGACAGCTTCACGGGTCGAAATTTCCATCAGGTTCTTCCAGGTAGCAGACACAATATCCTGATACAAATGAAGCGAAATAACAGAACGTCCGGTAGTACACTGTTTCTTAATATAATCAGTCATATCCAGATATAGACACCTCGTTTCGTCAAAATTATCATTTCCGTTCCACTTCATATATTCGCCCGGACATTCGGCGATATAATCCCCTTCATAAGGACGGTTGGAGTAACACAAAGTCCCTTCCTCCCAGTTATTATCAGGCACATCGGAAAGTATCAGATTTACTTCGCTTGCCGCCTCCTGAGCATCATGAATATACAAACGCAATTGTGCTTTGCTGATAACAGCATCTGCCGGCAGATTAATAATATCTGTAATATCAAATTTCATATACGCCATACGGTCGCTATTATCACCTTCACCACCACCGTTCATTACGTGCATGGAAATGGACTGGTTTGATTGTACTACATCCATATAATCTTTACCACGGACAAAACCGTCAGCGATGGGAATCAGTTTCTTAGTCTGGGTGCCGCCCTCTTCGGCATAAGCTGTTCCCGTCAACGACATCATTCCCAAACCGAGGATACATACTACCTTACTTAAAGAAGACTTCACTGTGATTTTTTTTGTACTCATAAGATTCATAATCGAATAAAATTTAAAGCGTTAATAAAAAGGTTTATTTGAACGTTCACAGCACAAAAGTAGGCTCTGCACCCTTCTGAAGCTTGTCTGATTCGTCTTTTATTTTGCCTGATTCGCTTTTTAACTACTTCACGAGTACCTTAATACTATTGACCGGATTTTTTCCTTGTGTCCGGCCAATATACAATCCTGATTTATCGAACGAAACGGAAGCCTTTCCGCCATTTATTTCACAACTTGCAACACAGGTTCCTGCCAATGTGTAAAAGTCAATCCTGCCAATATCTTCTGATGACAATTTACCCTCTTCCCAAACAACAGATACCGATTCGTTTACTGCTGCCGGATTGGGGTATACCGAAAGTCCAACGGCAGAAACTGTACCTACCGGTTGTAATCCGGTAGGTGAGTTTTTATTTACAGTATATACTTTCGACTGCCCAGCATAGATACCCGTGCCGGTAAAATCACATTCTATACTCTTGGTTTGCAGAGACACAGATGGAATATGTACCTCTACAGTTATCTTTGATTGTACCTGTGCCGGATCGGCAATGTGGAACTGCACGGAAGGCTTTTCGATGTCTTTAAAGAGCAGAGCGCATCCTTTGTCTACCTTGACACTAAGTTCCCCATGAGTGAAAGTTGCGGCTTGATAAAAAATAAACTCCCAAACACCTAACTTCTTGTTTCTAACCACTTGCATTGAATCTGTATTCGCCAGAATCTCGATATTATCCATCGGATAGGTATTCATTTCTGCTGCAGATGACTTGTTTGGAACAACGATATAGGCATACGTATCATTTTTCGGTGATTGGCCGTGATTGATCCCAAGCGTAAAGACATTTTTCTTCATCACCGTCTTCGAAGCAGTTGTATTGATATCATACCAACTGCCGGATCGGCTCTGGTTCAACAAGAAAACATTCCCTCCATCAGGGAAGACATAGCCTATGTTGTTATGCCATGCCCAGTTTAAAGTATTGTTGTAGGCATATTCTCCCATGGTTACTTCGGACACTTTTCTGTTGTCTGATATGGTTACCTTACCTCCCACCAAAGTGCATTGATTGATGGTGGTATTCACGGGAACCGTCGCCGTAGAAGTTATTCCTGCACCGAGGCAGACCACCTCATCATCAAAAAAGAACCAAGCCTTACGGGCTGCAGTATTAATATTTTTGTACTTATCCTCGTAAGAATAAGCCGTTGCTCCATAGATACTGTCCGACACTCCTCCGGCAAACCTAGAAGTTCCTCTTGTCTGCCAGTCGCTGGCTGCCTGAGGAATGGTTTTCATCTGAGGAGCAGTGACCCCGGGAATTCGTGTCCAGTCCCACATAGCGAAAATACCGGCATACTCATTGCCTTTAATCACCATATTTGTACACCCATCAGACATGAAATAAGTCTTTAGGTTTTCCCCGTTTCCATATTCACAACGCATGGTACGGGTAGAAACCGTACGTACATCGAACGTATACCCGGGACGAACATGTAAGGTATAATCTCCACGGAAGTAATGGGTATGCAACGGTTTCAGTCCATAATCTGCCGGTTTGCGACCTCCAAGGCGTTCGATAATCGCGGCATATTCTTGGGCATGTTCCGGATCAAGCACCATCATGCGCTCAGCATAAACAGACGTATTTCCTTTACTTGTTCCGCTGGGGCGGCTCACCCCGCGTCCTAAGACATCAAACAGCATATAAGCACCACGAATTGTCTGGTAATACGTTTCGCGCATGAATTTACTCAGGAGCTGCAAGCGGGCTGCGGATAAGGCATATTGTGTACCGTGTGCATACATAGCCACCTGGGTAACCCCTTTCAATATTTCATCGCCGTACCCACCGATATAAAGCTGGTTCCCATGCTGGAAGTAGCAGTTATCATGCTGGAATCCTTCTCCCGTGGTATACTGTACAGGATTATAGACATAACTGATCGCATTGCGGAGCAGTGTTGCATCTGCCGTAAGGCAAGCCCTGTAAATCCAATGCAGGGCGATATCTGTCCGGTTGGCTCCTGTCCAGTCTGCCGGATTACCACCGTCGGCTTTCATGCGCTGCAAAGTACGGTTTTCCAAATCAGCAGGAATTTGTTGTTTACCGGTACGCATCTGGATGAGCAGTACACCGATACGTTGTGGTTCGGCAACCATGTTATACCACCAATTATCACAATACGGATTGCGCTGATACCAGTAATCCAGAGCCGCCACGATCTTCTCATACAAAGCGTCACTCTCGTAATATTTATTACCAGGATTAGTATAGGCAAAGACAAAGTCATACACGCGGTCAATATGGGTCAGTGGTTCCCAGTCGGTACGATCTTCTTTACTATAATCAATATCGGTAAACGAACCATCGGTTGCGTTGTATTTACTCAATGCATCGTCAATGGAAGGACTCTTGGCAAACTCTGCCCGAACCTTTTCCATCATAGTTTCAAACTCATTAGTCTCTACAGAAAGAGGCGAAATAAAACGCGTATTTGCAACGCCCGGTAGGAAGCCGGACATTGCAAATACGAATACAATTAATAAATGAAAGGCTGTTTTCATACAATTATATATTTCATTCTGGTACTATATATTCGGGGAAATCACCCACTACATGTATCACCCCGTTTGTTGGCCGAAGATTGGAGGTAACCACATTGGTCACTTTACCTGACCCGGTGACATTATTGATAATCACCTGATATTGGTCGGCCACATCACTGGCTTGCGGACGTAAGCTGAGAAACATCCGAGTTTTTGGATTCAAGATCTCTACTTCCAACGGAGTAGTAGAAAGATCGAGAGCGTGGTAACATCCCTTAATTATGTATGTATCAAGCATCTCACAAATCTGTGTTACCGACATCGCATCCAGTCCGGTAAAACGTTTGCTGGAGAGATAAGCGCTCAATGCATCGTCGTTCAGTACGATATACGTACGGTCGTTTGTTTCAAAAGCCTCCCGATAGCCGGCTTTTTCGATCGCTTTATAAAGCAGAAACATATCCATATTTCGCCGGGTTTCAATAAACTCGTAAGCAGTGATGTCCATCGTCAGCTGTACAGGGCTGTAATTGTATTCGGCATCTCTTTGCAGTTCAAGTCCGAACAGGTTGCAGGAGGACAATAGAACAACCAGTATCCCCATCATTAGTATAGAATATAGCTTTTTCATTTTGATTCATCTTTAGTATTTTCCGAATTGCGTAAGGTTCTCGTTTTCCATCAGGTTGTTATGATAAACAGGCCAATAAAGTTGCCACTCTTCTGCAAACGTCTGGCAATTGAAATTAGAATACTGCCGGATATAATTTTCGAAGAAATCATTCATCACTGTCATTGCCCGTCCCGTACGGATAAGATCGAACCAACGTTTGCCTTCACCCAATAATTCGAGTTGACGTTCTTGAAGTATGGCATCTTCAATGGCCGTCTTCTTATCGGCAGTAATATCAAATTCACTCATCTCTTTTTCTGTAATGCCGGCACGTTTACGAATCTGATTCAACAGAGCAACAGCACCTTCATAATCGTTCAACTGATTCAGTGCCTCGGCGCGAAGCAATAGAACATCGGCATAGCGATAGAGCGGGAAGTATTTCACATCCGACTGTTTCATCCGTTCGCCAGGACACCATTTCCAGATGGCGGCACGACCGTTGAAACGTTCAACATGATTGCTTGAATAAACTATCGTAGAGTCAATAGTCTGATACCGACGGTAGTCTTTCCGGTATTCTGGCGTTTCCCATAATTCTTTCACACGCAATGAAGGAATCATCTGTGTGCCGGAAACAACATGCATCTGATAGATAAACTGCACGTAAGAGTTGTTCTCATAACTCCACTTCATAGTCCAGATATTCTCCGTAGTTTCTGCATTGGAGCATACAGTAGCGAAGTTCACTCCTTCCACCAACTTATACTTTTTCAATTCCATCAACAGACGCGAATACAATTCGGCAGCCTCATAATCATGCATCCACATAGCGTAATCCGTATAAAGCATATACAAAGCTCCGGCATTGAAACGAAAGACATCTCCTGCACCCGTATCTACCAGGCGGACTGCTTCTTTCAAGTCTTCACCCACTAATTTCAGAACATCAGCCTGGGAAGCCTGTTTTGGTTTATCCACATCGTAAAGAGAGAGTACCGGTTTTGTCACCAAAGGGACATTACACCAGATACGTGCCAGATTAAAATAAGAGAAAGCACGCAGGAAATAGGCTTCCGCCAGGTAATTATTACGTACTTTATCAGTCACATCCTGTACTCCGGGTATAAAGTGCAGGCCATAATTGGCAATAGAAATCACTTTATACCACTCATTCCAATCGGAAGAAAGATACGATGAATTCAGATTGTTTGTATTAATCGGTGCATTGGGCTGATTGTTGCTCGATGCAGTAGAGCCGATAAAGTTGTCCGAACGTACCTCAAACCAGGTCATATAATTGGCTCCGGTATTTTTGTTATAGGTCTGTTGCAACGCAGCATACGCAGAGTTCAGTCCGGCACGGACATCGTTGTCCGTCTTCCAAAACTTATTGGTGGAGATATCGCTTACAGGCTGTACATCCAGAAAGTCGTTCAGGCAGGAGGTCAGCATCAAGACCAGAAGAGAAATGAATCCTATCTTTTTCATATCTGTATCATCTAAAAGTTAACGTTTATACCAAATAATATATCTTTTGCACGCGGATAAGAAACATCGTCATATCCAACGGTGAAGGCACTCTTACCGGGAAGTTCCGGATCAAAACCGGAATAGTTGGACCAGGTAAAGAAGTTCTGCATCATCAGTGAGAAGCTGACGGATTCCAGATTGATTTTTTTTGCTATCTGCTTCGGCAGATCGTAGGACAGACGGATGTTTTTCAAACGGATATAAGAAGCATCTTCTATCCACAAACTACTCTCGATACGCGTATTATTCACTGCCGATGGGGCCGGTTTCGGGTATCTGGCTATATCACCGGGAGCTTTCCAGGAGTTAGCGAGGTTAACTGGATTGGCACGTGTTATCGGCGAATAACGGTGTTCGGAACGTTGCTGATCGAAGAAGTTAAACGCATCGCCTCCCAAGGCAAACGAGAAGAAGAAAGAAAGACCGAAACCTTTGTACTTGAAGTCATTACCAAATCCACCGATCACAATCGGTTGGCCCTTACCAATAACCTGGCGGTCTTTAGCATCAATCACGCCGTCTTTGTTCACGTCTTCCCACATCACATCTCCTCCTTTGAACACTTGTCCGCTCTCAGTACTGAAACGGAGTTGCTGAATGTCTCCGTTGTAAGGAGCACCGTCCAGTTGATAGCCTGTAAAGCGGTCTTTTTCATCGAATACGGGAGTCAGCTGCCGCCAGTCCGGCGTAAAGGCATTGGACTCATCATAGGGGAAGATGGCCTGTGCTTTCCAGCCATACATCGTTCCTACGGGATATCCCTTGTCGAGCAGGTATACCCAGTCAAGAATCTGTTGTCCGCCTTCGGGGACGGAGATAATTTTATTCTTATTGAACGAAAGATTCAGGTTTGTGTTCCATTCAAAATCGCGGGTACGAATATTGGTTGTATTGATTGTGAACTCCCAACCGTGATTGCGCACATCGCCTACATTACGAAAAACGCTGTTGAAGCCGGTTGTCTGAGGAATCTTCACACGATAAAGAATGTCCGAAGTGGTCTTAATGTAATAATCAGCAATCAGATTAATACGTCCGTCAAGGAAGTTAAGGTCCAGACCAAAGTTATATTGCGTTGTCTCTTCCCAACCTAAGTTTTTATTTTCCAACTGTGAAGGATAAATACCGGACATATCAGCATAATAATTAATCGAATAAAGGCCATATGAAGCAAAGTTACCTGCCACCTGATTACCGGTCACACCATAACTAACACGCAGTTTAGCATCATTCACAAAGGGTTTCATCCAATTCATGAACTCTTCGTCAGAGAAACGCCACCCCAAAGATACGGAAGGAAAAACACCCCAGCGCTTGTCTACACCGAAACGGGAAGAGCCATCGTAACGAACGTTGGCATTCACCAGATAACGCCCCTTATAATTGTATGACAAACGGCCAAAGAAAGAAGCCATCCGGTTGGAAGTACTGATAGCATAGGTTTTAGACATATCGACTCCGCCATACGCATACGATATTTCGATGGCATCACTGATATTGTCGAGTACGGCCAGTCGGGTAGTCTCGGCCGTATAACTCTGAATGCTAAATCCCGCAAGAGCACTTAATGCGTGATCATTGAATGATTTATTATAGGTCAATACATCTTCGTGTGTCCAGTTGGTAGTGAGATAGTCTTCGTTAGCAGAAGTACGTCTGCCATTTACGTCAAGAATGGCAGGACGGAAACTCTGATACTTTTGCAGGTAAAAGTTCCCGGCAATGCTGGCTTTGAACTTCAGATCTTTGAGAATCTCATACTCCGCAAAGTCATATAGATTCAGCTCATAGATCTTATAATTATTCTTTCCTACCATCGTCTCGGCAAGCGGATTACTTCTGCTTGCAAGTATAGGCGTATAGCTACCGTCCGGCTCTATCACATTATAGTTGGCAGGGCGTTGCAGAATACGATAACGCGATTCGGAAGTGGCGCGCCGCTGATCGGAGATGGAAAGAGCAAGACGATTGCCGATGTTCAGACGGGAAGAAGCTTTGAAGTCAACATTCATACGGGTAGTAAGGCGTTTGTTGTAGGTATTCAGCTGAATTCCCTGTTCGTCCAGGTATCCGGCACTCATAAAGTACTTGATTTTCTCAGTGGCCCCCGAAACACTGGCGTCCAACTGATGAGTATATGCCTTACGGAAAAGCAATTCCTGATAGTAATTGTCGGCTGTATACGAAGGATTCAACGAGTCGCGGTTGGCGATATTATTGTAAAGCCCATCGTAATAGTTACGCAGTTTTTCATATTCGATGCCATCCTCACGGCTCATCTGTGGAAGAGTCTTTGCTATTTGTGATTGTTTGAGGGAGTAGTTAAGCGATACTTTCGCTTTTCCTTCTGTTCCCTGTTTAGTAGTAATCAAAATAACACCATTAGCCGAACGCGAACCATAGATAGCTGCCGATGCCGCATCTTTCAGCACCTCCACCGAAGCGATATCCCTCGGGTTGATGGATTCGATGCTCGCCACCTCCATACCATCTACAATAAACAACGGATTGGAACCTCCCTCTCCTAAAGAAGAAGCACCACGGATACGGAAAGTAGAGGCAGTCCCCGGTTCGGAAGTTCCCATAATGTCCAGGCCCGAAATCTTGCCTTGCAAGGCCGAACCCAAGTTGATCGGTTCGTTGGATTGGAGGTCTTTCTCATTTATAGAAGAGATAGAACCGGTAATATCACGTTTTTTCACCGTACCGTAGCCTACTACTACCACTTCATCCAATGTCTCCGACGATTCTTTCAGAGCTATGTTGATTACATTGCGTTTGTTTATCTTCACTACCTGAGTTTCATATCCCATGAAGGAGAATTCTAACGTCCCGTTAGCGGGTGCCTGGAGCGAATACTTTCCGTCCATATCGGTCACTGTCCCGGTTCCGGTTCCCTGAAGCCGGACAGTCACACTTACCATAGGCCCCATATAGTCGGAAACAGTCCCCGATACCTGTATATTCTGGGCCATCAATGTCCCTCCCGTCAACAGACCGAAGAAGAGACAAAACAACATCACGTGTGTTTTCATATATCTATTCGTATTTTAATAAATTAATCTTCTTGTCTTTCTACCACAGTTACTGTATACGTAACAGTCTTACTCTTATCCTCAGAGGTGAGAGTATAGGATACAGGACTGGTAAAATCCTGCGGGGTATCCCAGGGTTGAGTAAATACTGCATTATACGAATCGGGTGAAAGTTCCAGTACAGGAGTCAGATGAGTTATATTGGTGCCTTTCGGAACCTCCACGCGAATTGTTTTGGCCGATTCCACCGCAAGCGCCCGTACAGGTTCTCCGGTTTCCGGGTCAATTATTTCCGGGAATGAAAGAGCATAAATCTGGGCTTTTGAATATAGATAACTCATATCTTTAATAACCGTATATACCGCTTGCTTTCCACTTTGTGCTGTTACGGTATATTCAAATCCATCCGCTGTAAGATCTACCGCCTCCAGGTTCTGAGGATACACGGTGGCCCAAGGACCGGCAATAATAGAAGGCCGAATAGCCGTCAGATCCAGATGCTGCGGCAATTTAATTGTAATGGTTTTGTTAGCCTCATCAATGATCCCCTGATGTTGTATCTGTACATTTCCTGCATTCGGAGCAGGTTTGATAATAAAGGATACAATACTACGGATATTAGACTTCGGCTCGTCGTCCATGCTGCTCTCTCCGCAACTGGAGAAAACCAAAGCTGTCACAAAGAGTAAAATGCTCAGATGAAAAACATGTTTTTTCATACTACTATTCATTAAAAAGTTAAACTTAGCTCATTATTCTGTGTCATCGGGATGAATATTGAAAACTAAAACATATCTCCTGCAACTCAGATTATCTGCCGCAAAAGTAGTGAAGAACCTTATTCCCACTTTGCTTTATTTGCTTTTTGTTTTGTCTGAATAAGTTTTCTGTAAAAACAAAAGGAGAACACTCCGAAAAGTATTCTCCTTCTGCCAAATAAAACAAGCAATTAGCTAATCATCCAATCTCTCTCCCGGCAAATCTCCCTGCGCTTTCTCTTCCTTTATCACCTCTTTGCTCAACATCGATTTCGGGAAATAGCTCGACAACGGTATACGAATAAACTTCATTTTCCTGATTTGCCTTGTCAACCAACGATCCGCTATAAAATAAACGCGCGACACTTCCACTGTCGCCGGAGTTACATCTTCCGGACGTTCTGCTCCCGGACTGGTAAGAGCCACCTGAAATGTACCGATTCCTTTCAGACTTACCGAATATCCTTCTGCCAGAAGTTCTCCCAGCACCAAAGAGACATCCGTCAGGATGCCTTGTACTTCACCTTCCCGGAATCCGCCACGACCCGCCACGATGCGCGCTACATCTTCCTCCGTTTTACCACCGCGCTCCTGCAACTTTTTCTGTACAGCATACCACCGCACTTTCTTATTGCCGCCTATGACGCTCACTTTCTTTCTTACTAAATAGGGTATTGACATTTTCTTATAAGTGTTTATTGATTAGGGTTTAAACATCCGATGCTTTTCTCGTAGTTCTTCATTGTTTTACATGTACATCTAAAGCAGTACGACATGTACATCTCAGACAGTACGACATGTGCATGTGGAGCAGCTTTACATGTACATGTAAAACAACGGGCGATTACGACAAAGATAACCTTTCTTTACGGGGAAAGCAAACAATCCCGGTAAGAAAAGCAGATTTGGTTAAAACATATCTTCACACGCCTCTTCTCTTCCGAGTCCTAAAAAAAGTCTTTTTTTGCAAAAAAGAAACAGATTCTCTCTATATTATAAGGTAAGGAAAATGTTTTTTTCTACTTTTGCCTCCGAATTTTATGATGTAAAGAGGTTGTAACTTAGAAAGACATCCCCCCGGCATCCTTATTAAAGTAAAAACTATGCAGAAAAACCTTGTAATTGTCGAGTCTCCAGCCAAAGCAAAAACGATTGAAAAGTTTCTTGGGAAAGATTTTAAAGTACTTTCCAGTTACGGACATATCCGGGACTTGAAGAAGAAAGAATTTAGTATTGATATCCAAAAAGATTTCAAGCCGAATTATGAAATACCTGCAGATAAAAAAGAACTGGTAGCGAAATTGCAAGCAGAAGCCCAAAAGGCAGATGTCGTATGGCTCGCATCCGATGAGGACCGCGAGGGAGAAGCTATCGCCTGGCATCTTTATGAAGTGCTAAAGCTAAAGCCGGAACAAACAAAACGAATTGTCTTTCATGAAATCACCAAGACTGCCATATTAAAAGCAATCGAGAATCCGCGTGAAATCGACATCAACCTGGTAAATGCACAACAGGCCCGACGTATCCTTGACCGTATCGTAGGTTTTGAACTTTCTCCCGTATTGTGGAAAAAAGTTAAACCTGCTCTCTCTGCCGGACGTGTACAGTCGGTAGCTGTCCGTCTGATCGTAGAACGCGAACGTGAAATACAAGCATTCAAAAGCGAAGCTTCCTACCGGGTTACAGCCATATTCCTTGTGCCGGACACCGACGGTAAACTGGTGGAAATGAAAGCCGAACTGGCCCATCGCCTCAAAACCAAAGAAGAAGCGAAAGCATTTCTTGAAACCTGCAAAGAAGCTACTTTCACCATTGAAGATATTACCAAACGTCCGATAAAGAAAAGTCCGGCGGCACCATTTACCACCTCTACCCTGCAACAGGAAGCAGCGCGTAAATTAGGCTATACGGTAGCACAAACCATGATGCTGGCGCAAAAGCTATACGAAGCCGGATTCATTACTTATATGCGTACCGACTCGGTAAACCTTTCGGAATATGCAACTGAAGGAAGCAAACAGGCTATCATCAACATGATGGGCGAAAGATATGTGCACCCGCGCCACTTCACTACAAAAACCAAAGGAGCACAGGAAGCGCACGAAGCGATTCGTCCTACCTATATGGAAAATGCTACCGTGGAAGCTTCTTCACAAGAGAAAAGGTTGTATGACCTGATCTGGAAGCGTACCATTGCTTCACAGATGGCCGAAGCCGAACTGGAAAAAACAACAGCTACCATCGGTATCAGTACCAGCAATGATGCTTTCACTGCAATCGGAGAGGTAGTAACCTTTGATGGTTTCCTGCGTGTATATAAAGAGTCTTATGATGATGATACCGAACAGGAAGATGAAAGCCATCTGCTTCCCCCATTGAAAAAAGGGCAGGTGCTTGACCATAAAGATATTGTAGCAACAGAGCGCTTCACCCAGCGTCCGTCACGCTATACCGAAGCCAGCCTGGTACGCAAGCTGGAAGAACTTGGAATTGGACGTCCTTCAACATATGCACCTACTATCTCCACCATCCAGCAACGTGAATATGTGGAGAAAGGCGATAAGCCGGGAGAAGAGCGGTCATTTAATATACTGACACTCAAAGACAAAAAGATAACTGATGCCATACATACTGAAATAGTAGGAGCAGAAAAATCGAAACTGATTCCTACGGATATCGGAACTGTAGTAAACGACTTTTTGAACGAATACTTCTCCAATATTCTGGATTATAACTTCACAGCCAATATTGAGAAAGAGTTTGATGAAGTGGCAGACGGAGACAAAAAGTGGACTGCTATCATGAAACACTTCTACAAAGGATTTCATCCATCTGTAGAGTCAACTTTAGCCACAAAGAGCGAACATAAAGTAGGCGAACGTATCCTGGGTGAAGAGCCGGGAACGGGTAAGGTTGTATCCGTAAAGATCGGCCGATTCGGACCGGTTATACAGATTGGAAGCACAGACTCCGAAGAAAAGCCACGCTTTGCCCGCTTGGAGAAAGGGTTGTCAATGGAAACGATTACCCTGAAAGAAGCGCTGGAGTTATTCAAACTTCCGCGGGTAGTAGGAGAATATGAAGACAAAGAGGTGAGTATAGGTACAGGCCGTTTCGGTCCTTATGTTCGTCATGACAATAAGTATATATCTTTGCCGAAAACACTTGATCCGATGGCTATAACGCTTGAAGAAGCAATCGAACTGATCCAGGAGAAACGTGCAACAGAGGCCAAAAAGCATATCAAAGAATTTGCAGAAGAACCGGAATTACAAATTCTGAATGGAAGATACGGCCCTTACATTGCTTATAAGGGCAGTAATTATAAGATCCCGAAAGATGTAGTCCCACAGGATCTGAATCTTCAAACTTGTCTTGATATTATAAAACTACAAAGTGAGAAGGCCGCCACTACTCCGAAAAAAGGACGGGCGACAAAGAAGAAATAAAAAGTATGTCTAAACTAAAAAGGGCATTCCGGGATTCCGGAATGCCCTTTTTAGTTTAGACATACTTTTTTCCTAATATTCAGTTGTTTATATTCTTTTTGTTCGTATATTTGCAGCGCAAACATACGAACATTTTAGTATATGAAAAAAAGTCTCACACAAACATTACAGATGGCCAGTATATTACTGCTAATCAGTTTATCTTCCTGCGTTAAAGATGTTGATTTATCACAATCCGTCCCCAAACCGGTAAAAGGTGATTATTTCGATTTTCAAACCACCCTTGATTGTCCGATAAACATAGATTTAGGATTGGAAGATTATCCGGTCCTAATAGAAGTCTACGGTGAAAATCCTTTTGAAGATACCGATGGAGTCATTATCAAAAAAGACATTGAGCCCCTTTATCGCGGTATCACAGATGAACAAGGAAAGCTGGAAGGACAAACCGTACTCCCATCTTACCTGAAAAAAGCATATATCTACTCTCCTTATGTAGGTGTTCCTTTTATTGAAACAGAGATTACAGCAAATGGCATCTTTGCTGACGTCCATACAGCAAAGTCGCAAACAAGAGCTGCTGTGACCAGAAACATGCCGTATACTTACCCTGCGGACATGAAAGTAATAGGCGATTGGGACGTATTCGGCTATCCGGCTTACCTGACACCTAATCGCTTTAATTTCCCCGAGAATGAGCTATATTATATCACCGAGGCTACAAAAATCAAAGACTATTCAAAAGGTATGCGAGGTGCTCACCCCGAATACTTCGATCCGGATAATGAAAGAGGAATACCTATCATCAAAAAAACAAAAGTGAATCTGGTAATGATAGGTAAGTATGCACCGGCAGTAAGTAATACAATTATTTATTATACTTACCCTACCGGACAGGAACCTGCATCCGTTAATGATATCCAGAAAATAATAGCCTATCCGGTATCCGCCGGGATCTCCTGTGGCAGTACAGTACAATTGCGGTATTGGAATGAAAAAGACGGAAAGTTTGAAGATGAATTCCCGGAAGGAGTTACTATCGGCTGGGGAGTTTCTTCCAGCTCGTTTAAAGACGGTAATGTCGGAAGCTCCGGCGGAAACCATAATTACTATTCAACCGACAAGCTGAACACAAGAAGTGGGGATGAAAATGCACAGCATACTATCGCTATTTTCAATAAGGATTACAGTTCAGTGATTATTGGTATGGAAGACAGACCTATAGCAAATATCTCTAACTACACAGATGTTGTATTGTATCTTCATACAGACGTATCGGGAGCTATTGGCGGGAATAATATACCGGATCTGGAAAAACCGGAAAATCCCGGCCCTTCAGAAGAGGATAACTACACGACATATTTTGGAATGCTTTCCTTTGAAGACCTATGGCCCAAAGAAGGAGATTATGACATGAATGATGTAGTGATTTACTACGAATCAAAAGTGTACAAAAACGATAAGAATCAAATCATTGCAACAGAAGATCAGATACTTCCTTATTGGGATGGTGCAGGATATGATAAGTTTAATGGATTCGGATACCAACTATCCGTTACTCCTGACAAAGTAAGCTCCGTACAGATAACATCTGAGAACTACGAATTTACTTCGAGCCCTTTGTTCCAGTTTGACAGTAAAGGTCTTGAAGAAAGAGTTGACAACGATAATGCAATAATTATACTTGCTGACGACATGAAAAAGGCAACCAAACAGCATAGCAAGTTCATTGTGAAAACTACATTTGCAAGTCCGCAGTCCGGTTCAACCTTCTTACTGCCTCCTTATAATCCGTTCATTATTATCGATGCACACGAAGAAAGAGGTAAAGAATTACATCTGCCCAATTATGCACCCACCAAACGAATGGATACAAGCTATTTTGGCACTAAGAACGACATCTCCGATCCGGCACAACAGATGTATTACATAGGAAAAGAAAACATGCCCTATGCCATAAATATCCCCAATATTAAAGACTTCGACTATAAGAAAGAGGAAGAAGGAACACGTATAGACATGCTCTATCCGGAATTCACACGTTGGGTTCAAAGCCATGGAACTGAAAATGCAGACTGGTATTTACATAAGAAAAAGTAAGATCAGCATCTCCTTCCCGGAATAACGAGTGGAACAGATAAAACAGAGCGTGCGGGAGTTCTTTTAGTATATAATTCAACTAAAGAACTCCCGCACGCTCTGTTTTGTCCGCTAAAATCCTTACATTCTTGCAGGGACCTCAATTCCTAACAATCCCATACCAAGACGAACAACCTTAGCCACATTGGCAGATAAAGCGACACGGAATACTTTTACCGCCTCGTTCTCTTCACGCAAAATACTAAAGTCGTGATAGAACTGGTTATATTCTTTCACCAAATCATATGTATAGTTGGCAATAACAGATGGGCTGTAATCCGTTCCGGCCTGTGCTACAACAGCAGCAAAGTCGGCTACCATCTGGATAAGTCCTTCTTCTTTCTCACTTAATTCGATACCTGAAGGAAGTTGCGCAGGTATAACAATACCACTCTCGGCAGCCTTGCGGAGTACTGACTGAATGCGTGCATATGTATACTGAATGAACGGGCCTGTATTCCCGTTAAAGTCGATAGACTCCTTCGGATTGAAAGTCATATTCTTACGTGCATCCACTTTAAGAATAAAGTATTTCAATGCACCCAAGCCTACAATACGGGCGATATCATCTGCTTCTTCCCTGGTCAGCCCGTCCAGTTTTCCAAGTTCCTGAGAGGTCTCTTTCGCTGTAGCAATCATCTCCTCCATCAGATCATCTGCATCTACGACGGTTCCTTCACGGGATTTCATTTTGCCTTCGGGCAATTCCACCATACCATAAGAGAAATGCACAAGGCTCTTACCCCACTCAAATCCTAACTTATCAAGCAAAATAGAAAGTACCTGGAAATGATAATTCTGTTCGTTACCTACCACATAAATCATCTTATCAATAGGATAATCGGCAAAACGAAGCTTGGCTGTACCGATATCCTGGGTCATATAAACAGAAGTACCATCCGCACGAAGCAAGAGTTTATGGTCAAGTCCTTCCCCCGTCAGGTCAGCCCATACCGAACCATCTTCCTTCTTGTAGAAAAAGCCTTTCTCCAGTCCTTCCATGACCTTTTCTTTTCCTTCGAGATACGTATTAGATTCATAGTATATCTTATCAAAGCCAACTCCCATCTTACGGTAAGTTTCATCGAATCCGGCATATACCCAATTGTTCATCATTGCCCACAAGGCACGTACCTCCGGATCACCGGCTTCCCACTTCACTAACATTTCACGGGCTTCATTCATCAACGGAGAAGCAGCTTCGGCCTCTTCTTTTGTCATACCACCCTTCATAAGCTCAGCCACTTCAGCCTTATAATGCTTATCAAAAGAGACGTAATAGTCACCTACCAAATGGTCTCCTTTCTTCCCGGACGACTCAGGAGTCTCACCGTTGCCATAAAGTTTCCATGCCAGCATAGACTTACAGATATGAATACCGCGATCATTCACAATATTGGTTTTTACCACCTTGTTGCCGTTTGCCATCACAATATTGGCAAGTGCATTCCCCAACAGGTTATTACGTACATGACCCAAGTGAAGTGGTTTATTGGTGTTAGGAGAAGAGTACTCAATCATTACCAACGGAGAATTATCATCTGCGGCAGTGATTCCGTATTGTTCATCGGCATGAATCACATTCAACAGTTCAATCCATGCAGAAGAGGCAATAGTCAAGTTCAGGAAACCTTTAATCACATTAAAAGCAGCTACTGCCGGCTCATTGGCCTGCAAATACTCACCGATTTCCTGTGCAGTCTGCTCCGGCCCTTTCTTCGACATACGCAGAAAAGGGAACACAACCAGGGTCAGATGTCCTTCAAATTCTTTTTTAGTTTTCTGCAACTGCACCTGCGCGGCAGGTACCTCCTGACCGTAAAGGGCTTTCAGTCCGTTTATTACGGAATCCACAAGTTTATTCTCTATATTCATAGTTACATTTTTTTTCTGCGCGCAAAGATACAAAAAAGGAGGCGTTAGCACGCCTCCTTTTTTGTAAATCTTTCAACTATATAGCTTATTCAACAGCTTCAGACAATTCTGCACCTGCTTTAAACTTAGCAACTTTCTTTGCCGGGATAGTGATAGCCTGTTTCGTAGAAGGATTAATACCGGTTCTTTCAGCTCTTTCAGTCACTGCAAAAGTTCCAAAACCAACCAAAGAAACTTTGTCACCACCCTTCAGAGCATTCGTTACTGAAGACACAAAAGCCTCAAGTGCTTTTTTAGAATCTGCTTTGCTCAAGCCCGACTCTGCTGCGATAGCATTAATAAGTTCAGCCTTATTCATAATTCGTAAATGATTAATTAATATATATGTTACACAAAAGATAGACGTAAATTCCTCACAAATATAGAGGAACAAAACAATATATCAAATAAAAACATCCAAAAAACACAGCAAATTGCTGAAAAAGAACTAATAGCGACCACTTTTTCTGCTTTAAAACAGAATTTATTCGTACTTTTGCAACCATTATTCAATTATTTAGCATAAAAAGAAATTCAAACATATGATGCCTACAGTTACTAAAAACCTGATAATTATCAATGTACTGCTTTATTTAGGGACCATCGTGGCTCAAAGTTATGGTATAGATCTCGCAGATTATATGGGTCTGCATTTCTTCATGGCCGACAGTTTTAACCCCGCACAGTTAATCACCTACATGTTTATGCACGGAGGGTTCACACATCTCTTTTTTAACATGTTTGCCGTGTGGATGTTCGGTCGTATCCTCGAACAAGTGTGGGGTCCCAAACGTTTTCTCTTTTACTATATTGCTTGTGGCATCGGAGCAGGACTTATACAGGAAATTGTACAATTTGTTGAATATAAAACCGTATTATCCGGATATACTATGGTTCAAACCATTAGCGGAACCATACCGATGAGTGAGTATATGAACATGATGAATACCGTAGGAGCTTCGGGAGCCGTATATGCTATTCTGCTTGCATTCGGAATGCTATTTCCAAATCAGCAATTGTTTATCTTCCCACTTCCGTTCCCCATCAAAGCCAAATACTTTGTCATCGGATATGCTCTAATTGAACTGTACTCAGGATTCGCCAATAACCCCAATGACAACGTAGCACATTTTGCCCATTTGGGAGGAATGATATTCGGATTTATTCTGATTATGTACTGGAGAAAAAAGAATAACGATCATGGCACATATTATAGCTGATTTAAAAGAAGCTTTCCGAAGAGGAAACGTCTTTATCCAACTAATATACATCAATGTAGGAGTCTTTGTAGCAACGACATTGATCAATATATTTCTGTTACTTTTTAATAGAAGTGCAGATGGTATATTCGAGCTGCTGGCACTTCCGGCTTCCTTCACCCGGTTTATTTTCCAGCCCTGGTCATTGTTTACGTATATGTTTATGCATGCAGGTTTCATGCATATCCTGTTTAATATGCTCTGGCTCTATTGGTTCGGACAATTGTTCCTTTACTTTTTCTCGGGAAAGCACTTGCGCGGACTGTATATTCTGGGAGGGATCTGTGGTGGATTGCTATACATGATTTCCTACAACATTTTCCCCTACTTCTACCCAATGGTAGAGACATCAACTTTAGTAGGAGCTTCTGCCTCCGTACTTGCGATTGTAGTGGCAACTGCTTATCGGGAGCCTAACTATCCGGTACGCCTTTTTCTTTTCGGTACTATCCGCTTAAAATATTTAGCTCTGATAGTGGTACTCACAGACTTGCTGTTTATCACTTCCAGCAATGCAGGCGGACATATCGCTCACCTGGGCGGAGCATTGGCCGGACTTTGGTTTGCTGCCAGCCTTAGCAAAGGTACAGACATTACAGCCTGGATTAATAAAATATTGGATGGCATTTCTTCCTTGTTCGATAAAAAGACCTGGAAGCGTAAGCCTAAGATGAAAGTTCACTATGGCAATTACAGCCGTGAACAAGACTACGATTACAACGCCCGCAAAAAAGCTCAGTCGGACGAGGTAGACCGTATACTCGATAAATTAAAGAAATCCGGATACGAGAGTCTCACTACCGCAGAGAAAAAAAGTCTTTTTGATGCAAGCAAAAAATAAAGCATGAAACACATCGGAAAAGTCTTCACTTATCTGATTTTAGCTGTCAACGCATTCTTTGTCGGGATTCTTTTATTGACAGCTTATAGTCCGTATATTCACCCTGTGGTACATCCGGTAGAGTCATGTATGGGACTCACTTTTCCCATTTTTCTGGTCATCAACCTCTGTTTTCTCATCTTTTGGCTGCTGGTGCGTTACAAGTTTGCACTTCTGCCCATTCTCGGCTTTGCCTTCTGCTATCCGCAAATCCGGACGTATTTCCCTATTAATATTCATACATCGGACATCCCCGAAGGAAGCATTAAGATACTTTCCTACAATATCATGTCTTTTGGCAACATGGAGAAAGAGAACGGCAAAAACCCTGTACTCGAATATATCCGTGCCAGCAATGCCGATATCGTTTGCCTCCAAGAGCACAATATTTCTTCAACAGCCAAGATACACCTGAATGCAAAAGAGGTGGAAAAGGGAATGAAAGCTTATCCTTACCGGCATATTCAACGCGTAGGTAAAGAAATCAGCAATAACCGGATAGCCATCTATTCAAAATATCCTATCCTCTCTGCACGAGAGCTGCAATATGAAAGCAGTTATAACGGTTCTGCAATTTATGAATTAAAAATCAACGAAGATACAATCACCCTCATTAACAACCATCTGGAATCGAACAAACTGACCAAGGAAGACAAAGTTGTATATGAAGAAATGCTGAAAGACCCCAATGCCCATAAAGTGAAAAGCGGTACCCGCCATCTGGTTGGTAAACTGGCAGAAGCATCTGCCATCCGTTCTAAACAGGCGGACGTCATTGCAGCCGAAATTGCCAAATCCCGCCATCCGTATATCATTGTATGTGGCGACTTTAATGACACCGCCATCTCCTACACGCACCGGGTTATTGCAGAAAATCTGGACGACGCCTTCACCGAATCCGGACAAGGATTGGGCATCTCTTACAATCAGAATAAATTCTATTTCAGGATAGACAATATCCTCATCAGCAAGAATCTAAAAGCCTATAACTGTACAGTGGACCGTTCTATCAAAGATTCTGATCATTATCCCATCTGGTGCTACATCACCAAACGATAAATCCATAACCAATGAAACGAATGACAATACCCAATAGTAATACTTATGGAAATAAAGAAAACAGTAATCATTTTAGTTGCAAGTTGTATGATGTACTCCTGTGCTACAAAAACGGATAATAATCCGTTCTTTACCGAGTTTCAAACCGAGTATGGTGTTCCGGCCTTCGATAAAATCAAACTGGAACATTACGAACCCGCTTTCCTGAAAGGAATAGAAGAGCAAAATCAGAATATCAAAGCCATTATCGAAAATCCGGAAGCGCCTACATTTGAAAACACAATTGTAGCGCTGGATAACAGCTCGCCTATTCTGGACCGTGTCAGTGCCATCTTTTTCAATATGACCGATGCAGAAACAACAGATGAACTGACCGAATTATCTATAAAAATGGCTCCGGTACTCTCTGAACATAGTGATAACATTTCTCTCAACCAAGAGCTATTCGCCAAAGTAAATAACGTATATCAACAAAAGAACGACTTGCATCTCACTACAGAGCAAGAACGCCTGCTGGACAAAACCTATAAAAGCTTTGTACGGTCGGGAGCTAATCTTTCTGCTGAGAAACAAGCGCGCTTACGCGAAGTTAATAAGGAACTTTCTACTCTTGGAATCACATTCAGCAACAATATTTTGAATGAGAATAACGCCTTCCAATTATTCGTAGATAAGGAAGAGGATCTTGCCGGACTACCTGAATGGTTCCGCCAAAGTGCAGCCGAAGAGGCAAAAGCTGCCGGACAAGAAGGAAAATGGTTGTTTACATTGCATAATGCCAGCCGCCTGCCTTTCCTCCAATACTCGGAAAACCGTCCACTTCGTGAGAAAATATACCAGGCCTATATAAACCGCGGCAATAACAATGATAAAAACGACAACAAAGAGATAATTACCAAAATAGTTAGTCTCCGTCTTGAAAAAGCCAATTTACTCGGTTTTGACTGTTATTCAAACTTCGTTCTGGATAATACAATGGCTAAAAATTCAACCACTGTTATGGATTTCCTCAATAACTTGTGGAGTTATTCGCTCCCTAAAGCCAAAGCAGAAGCTGCTGAATTGCAAAAGCTAATGGATAAAGAAGGTAAAGGTGAAAAGTTAGCTCCTTGGGACTGGTGGTATTATACCGAAAAACTCCGCAAAGAGAAATACAACCTGGATGAAGAAGAAACCAAACCCTATTTCAAACTGGAAAATGTACGTGAAGGTGCTTTTGCAGTAGCTAATAAACTGTATGGCATCACTTTGACCAAATTATCAAATATTCCTGTATATCATCCCGACGTGGAAGTTTTTGAGGTGAAAGACGCAGATGGTTCTCAATTAGGTATCTTCTATGTAGACTATTATCCCCGTCCCGGAAAGAGCGGTGGCGCATGGATGAGTAATTATCGCGAACAAAAAGGAGACATCCGTCCACTGGTTTGTAATGTTGCCAGCTTCACTAAACCTGTAGGCAATACTCCATCATTGCTTACCATGGATGAAGTGGAAACACTCTTTCATGAATTCGGACACGGGCTTCATGGCTTATTGACCCAATGCAACTACCAAGGTATCTCAGGTACCAACGTTGTACGTGATTTTGTAGAACTTCCTTCGCAAATCAATGAACATTGGGCTACCGAACCGGAAGTGCTGAAGATGTATGCCAAACATTACCAGACGGGTGAAATCATTCCTGATTCAATTATCGACAAAATTCTGAAACAGAAGACTTTCAACCAGGGATTTATGACAACAGAATTACTCGCAGCTGCTATCCTGGACATGAATCTTCACAACCTGACTGATGTAAAGAATTTAGATGTAATTTCTTATGAAAAAGAAGCAATGGATAAGCTCGGACTTATTCCTGAAATAGCCCCACGTTATCGTACAACGTATTTCAACCACATCATTGGCGGATATGCCGCCGGTTACTACAGTTACCTCTGGGCCAACGTATTGGATAATGACGCCTTTGAAGCTTTCAAAGAGAATGGCATCTTTGATAAAACAACAGCTAATCTGTTCCGTCACAACGTACTTGAGAAAGGAAACAGTGAAGATCCGATGGTGCTCTACAAAAACTTCCGCGGGGCAGAACCACAGCTGGAACCGATGTTGAAAAACAGAGGCATAAAGTAATGAAAAATAATCTAAGGTTAAAAATAAGAAGCGGAATGCTGAGTTTTTTTAACTTCAAGTAAACTTTAATATCCCCTGAGGTAATTCAGAATCCTCCGGGGATATTTTATTTTCCCGGATATAAATCTCTACATTAGGAGCAAAATGTGCCCTAAACCTCAAATATTTGACCCCTAATTACCACTGAATGTGAAAAAAAAACTATATTTGCAGCCTTATATGCGACAGAATTAAATTAAAAAGTAATCATAATAAATCAAAAGTAAAATGCAAAACAAAGGATTTGTAAAAGTTTTTGCGGTACTTCTCACGCTGGTATGCGTGTTCTACCTCTCTTTTTCCTTCGTTACCCGCCACTATACTAATAAGGCAAAAGAAGTAGCGAATGGCAATGCTAAAGTAGAACAAGAATACCTGGACTCTCTCGCTAATGAGCCAGTCTGGAAAATATGGAAGTGGAATTACACGCTGAAACAATGTCGTGAAATGGAGATTAGTTTAGGTCTGGACCTCAAAGGTGGTATGAACGTCATCCTTGAAGTATCTGTACCTGATGTTATTAAAGCACTGGCTGACAACAAACCTGATGAAAACTTCAATCAGGCATTGGCAACTGCTGCCAAACAAGCTGTCAACAGCCAGGACGATGTGATCACCCTATTCGTTAAGGAATATCGCAGAATAGCACCGGACGCTAAACTTTCTGAACTTTTCGCGACACAACAGTTGAAAGACAAAGTTAACCAGAAATCATCTGATGCTGAAGTAGAGAAAGTATTACGTTCTGAGGTAAAAGCTGCCGTAGAGAACTCTTATAATGTACTCCGTACCCGTATCGACCGTTTTGGTGTGGTTCAACCCAATATCCAAAGCCTCGAAGACAAGATGGGACGTATCATGGTAGAGCTTCCGGGTATCAAAGAGCCGGAACGTGTGAGAAAACTTCTTCAAGGTTCTGCCAACCTGGAATTCTGGGAAACATACACAGCCAAAGAAGTGTTGCCTGTGATGGAATCTGCAGACGGCAGAATACGTAGTGTTCTGGCAAGTTCTTCTGTGCCAACCGATACTACTACAACTGTTACAGAAGAGGTAGTAGCAGAAGTTGCACCTGCAAAAGCCATTAGTGCTACCGATAGTATTAAGGCCACACTGAAAGGTGACAAGCAAGAAGCTTCCAGCAACATGGAGCAAATCAAGAAAGAGCATCCATTGCTGGCTATTTTGCAGTTGAATACAAGCGGTCAGGGTCCTATTATTGGTTACGCTAATCATAAAGACACTGCCGAGATAAACAGATACCTCTCCATGAAAGAGGTAATGGCTGAACTTCCCAAAGACTTGCGTTTAAAATGGGGGGTTGCTGCAGCTGACTTCGCTCCGAAAGGACAAATTTTCGAATTGTATGCTATCAAGTCTACTGAACGTAATGGCAAAGCTCCACTTGAAGGTGATGTAGTAACAGATGCAAAAGACGATTACGATCAACACGGTAAACCGTCTGTAAGCATGTCAATGAACTCTGACGGTGCACGCCGCTGGGCACAATTGACCAAACAAAATATCGGACGCTCCATTGCTATCGTACTCGATAATTATGTATACTCTGCTCCGAACGTAAGTACAGAAATCACAGGTGGTAACTCAATCATCACAGGTAACTTTACTCCGGAACAATCAAAAGACTTAGCAAACGTTTTGAAGTCAGGTAAGATGCCTGCTCCTGCACACATTGTACAGGAAGATATCGTAGGTCCGTCATTAGGTCAGGAATCTATCAACGCAGGTGTATTCTCATTCGTTGTGGCACTTATCCTGCTAATGATTTACATGTGTGCTATGTACGGATTTATCCCGGGTATGATTGCTAATGGTGCATTGTTCCTCAATTTCTTCTTCACGCTGGGTATTCTTTCATCCTTCCAGGCAGCACTGACAATGTCGGGTATTGCCGGTATGGTACTTTCACTCGGTATGGCAGTAGATGCAAACGTACTTATCTATGAACGTACGAAAGAAGAGTTGCGCAGTGGTAAAGGTGTAAAGAAAGCATTGGCCGATGGTTACTCAAATGCATTCTCTGCAATTTTCGACTCCAACTTAACTTCAATTATCACCGGTATTATCCTGTTCAACTTTGGTACAGGTCCCATCCGTGGTTTTGCCACTACCTTGATTATCGGTATCCTCTGCTCATTCTTTACAGCAGTATTCATGACTCGTATCGTTTACGAACACTTCATGAATAAAGACAAGTTGTTGAATCTGACATTTACCTCTGCAATCTCTAAAAATCTGTTGGTAAATACTCATTTCGACTTCATGAAGAACAATAAACGTTACTTCATAATCACAGGTGTTATCATTCTGGTATGTATTGCTTCATTCGTAACCCGTGGCTTAAGTCAGAGTATCGACTTCACCGGTGGACGTAACTTCAAGGTGCAGTTTGAACAACAAGTAGAACCGGAACAGGTACGTGAATTGATTGCAAGTAAATTCGGTGATGCCAATGTAAGTGTAATCTCTATCGGTACTGACAAGAAAACCGTTCGTATCAGCACTAACTATCGCATCGAAGAAGAAGGTAATAATGTAGATTCTGAGATCGAGGCATATCTGTACGAAACACTGAAACCATTATTAACTCAAAACATTTCATTAGCAACTTTCATTGACCGCGACAACCATACAGGTGGTAGTATTGTCAGTTCACAAAAGGTAGGTCCGAGTATTGCAGACGATATCAAAACATCTGCCATCTGGTCTGTTGTACTGGCTCTGATTGCTATCGGTCTGTATATCCTGCTTCGTTTCCGCAATATTGCTTATAGTGTGGGCTCTGTGGTAGCATTGACATGCGATACTGTGATGATTATCGGTGCTTACTCTCTATTGTGGGGATTGGTTCCGTTCTCACTGGAAATTGACCAGACATTTATTGGTGCTATTCTGACAGCTATCGGTTACTCTATCAATGATAAGGTGGTAATCTTTGACCGTGTGCGTGAGTTCTTCAATTTGTATCCGAAACGTAACAAACGTTTGCTGTTCAATGACTCACTGAATACAACATTGGCCCGTACTATCAATACTTCATTGAGTACATTGATCGTGCTGCTGTGTATCTTCATCCTGGGTGGTGACTCTATCCGCAGCTTCGCATTCGCAATGATTTTAGGTGTTATTATCGGTACACTGTCTTCTCTGTTCATTGCTTCTCCTATTGCTTATACAATGATGAGCAAAAAGAAAGAAACAGCAGAAGCTGCTACTGTTGCTGTAGAATAACAATAGATAACTGATTATATAAAAAAGAGAAAGCTTCAGATAAGCTTTCTCTTTTTTTGTCCCTATCATAGATAAATAGGAATATAACACACAAAGATACTTCCTTTACACAACTCAGGGTATCGATCTACACTGGCTGGATCCACAAAACAGCGAATATTTTCCCGGTAATGAGTTTAAAGCTGTAACTAAGCATATGCTGATTCATCTGTATCAGATTCCATATCGTCGCTTGTATTCCCAGAACGTTAGCAACTTATTTATAGCAGGACACAACATTAGCGTTATCCATGAAGCTTTAGGAACGATACGGGTAATGTATACCACTGATATAATAGGAGAAGTAGTGGTATGGCCACCTCACTATGTAAAAAGTATCAAGTAAATCCTCCTTGTATATATAGAATGTATCTGGATGATCTAAAGACATTTATAAAAAAGGAGTTGCCAGACAAGGGCTGGAAAACAACCAGAGGTGCAATAAAGGAATATTTTTAAAAGAAAAGCTGTAACCTATCTATCTGTACCCAATAGATTACATATTCCGAAAGTAGTCCCGAGGGGAATCGAACCCCTATCTAAAGTTTAGGAAACTTCTATTCTATCCGTTGAACTACAGGACCTCCTTTTAGATTTCGGTTGCAAAGATAACGTATTCTCTTGATTTAACAAGACAGAACATACAGATTTATAGAGTATCCGAACAATAATAAGATAGTCATAAATCATACTATAAAATAGAGTCAGTAAAGAACAAGAATATTCTCATCATTGCAAGATAATACACCCTAAAAACTAACAGATAGATTACATTTTGCATAAAAACTGCAACATTTCGTCATTTTCATCATAAAAGAGCAATAACAATATGCAACCATCTAAAGCACAAAGAAGACATAGAACAGCGCATTTTGCTTACTCCAAATACCAAAATAGACCTATAACATAATTCTTTTGACAGGAGGCTACAGATAAACAGAAAAAGATTTTGCTAAGTCGTTTAACTTTACGACCTTTGCGAAACCTTCTGCACAATAAATGAATATACACAAACCACTTAAAAAGGGGTTATATTTATGCAAAATGAAGAAAGTCGATCCTAAAATTAAATATAGTAAGTAAAATTATGGCAGACGAAATGATGGTTAAAGAATTGGAGCAAGTGGTAGTGCGCTTCTCCGGCGATTCCGGTGACGGTATGCAATTGGCCGGCAACATCTTCTCGAACGTGTCGGCAACAGTAGGAAATGACATCTGTACATTCCCTGACTATCCGGCAGATATCCGTGCCCCGCAAGGGTCATTAACGGGTGTATCCGGCTTCCAGGTACATATTGGAGCAAGTAAGATATTTACTCCGGGTGACCGCTGCAACGTGTTGGTTGCAATGAACCCCGCAGCACTGAAAACACAGATTAAGTTCTGTAAACCGCAAGGATTGATCATCACCGATTCCGATTCTTTTGGAGCAAAAGATCTGGAAAAAGCAAAATTCACAACAGATAACCCGTTTGAGGAATTAGGTGTTAAGCAAGAAGTACTTGAAGTACCTATTTCATCTATGTGTAAAGAGAGTCTGAAAGATTCCGGACTGGACAACAAGGCTATACTCCGTTGCAAAAACATGTTTGCATTAGGATTGGTTTGCTGGCTCTTCAACCGTAACCTCGAAGCTGCAGAAAACATGCTTCGCCAGAAGTTTGCTAAAAAGCCCGAGATTGCCACAGCAAATATAAAAATATTGAACGACGGTTATAATTACGGCGCCAATACCCATGCTTCTACCTCTACTTATAAAATAGAAAGTAAAAGTCCGAAAGCAAAAGGACTCTATACCGATATTAATGGTAACAAAGCCACTTCATATGGTCTGATTGCCGCTGCTGAGAAAGCAGGACTGGAGCTCTACCTGGGTTCTTATCCTATTACTCCGGCTACAGACATTCTACACGAACTTTCAAAACATAAATCACTGGGTGTAAAAACAGTACAGTGTGAAGACGAAATTGCCGGATGTGCTTCAGCCGTAGGAGCTGCTTTTGCAGGCGACCTCGCTGTTACTACTACTTCCGGACCGGGTATATGCTTAAAAAGCGAAGCGATGAACCTCGCTGTCATTGCCGAACTTCCGCTGGTAATAGTCAATGTACAACGCGGCGGTCCTTCAACAGGTCTTCCTACTAAATCGGAACAAACCGACCTGTTACAGGCACTTTACGGTCGCAATGGCGAAAGCCCGATGCCTGTTATTGCTGCTACTTCACCTACCAACTGCTTCGATGCAGCTTATATGGCAGCCAAGATAGCCCTGGAACACATGACTCCGGTAGTATTGCTGACTGATGCTTTCATCGCCAATGGTTCTGCTGCCTGGAAGTTACCCAATCTGGAAGAATACCCTGCTATTAATCCTCCATACGTCACTCCGGACATGGCAGAAACATGGACTCCGTTCCAACGTAACGAGAAAACCGGTACACGTTACTGGGCTGTTCCGGGAACTGAAGGATTTATGCACCGCATCGGCGGACTGGAGAAAAGTAACGAAACAGGAGTGATCTCTACCGAACCTGAGAATCACCAGAAGATGACGTTGTTACGCCAAGCCAAAGTAGATAAGATTGCCGATAGCATTCCTGAACTCGAAGTACAAGGTGACGCAGATGCTGACTTGTTGGTAGTGGGATGGGGTGGAACATACGGACACCTCTATTCGGCTGTAGAACATATGCGTAAGAACGGTAAGAAAGTTGCCCTTGCTCATTTTCAGTACATCAATCCGTTACCCAAGAACACAGCCGACGTATTGAAGAAATACAAAAAGATTATAGTAGCCGAACAAAACCTGGGGCAGTTTGCCGGATACCTGCGAATGAAAGTACCCGGACTGAATGTCAGCCAATTCAACCAGGTGAAGGGACAGCCTTTCGTAACGAGAGAACTTGTAGATGCATTCACTAAATTATTGGAGGAATAAGAGATGAGCGAAACAGTATATACAGCAAAAGATTATAAATCAGGTCAGCCCCGTTGGTGCCCGGGATGCGGTGACCATGCTTTCCTGAACTCTCTGCATAAAGCAATGGCCGACTTGGGAGTTGCTCCGCACAATATCGCAGTAATCTCCGGTATCGGTTGCTCCTCCCGCCTGCCTTATTACGTAAATACCTACGGCTTCCACACCATCCATGGGCGTGCTGCTGCCGTAGCTACAGGCGCAAAAGTTGCTAATCCCGACTTGACTATCTGGCAAATATCCGGTGATGGTGACGGATTGGCTATCGGTGGTAATCATTTTATCCACGCCGTTCGTCGTAATATAGACTTGAATATGATTCTGCTGAACAACCGTATTTATGGACTGACGAAGGGGCAATATTCTCCGACTTCGGAACGTGGATTTGTCAGTAAATCATCTCCTTACGGAACAGTAGAAGATCCTTTCCACCCTGCAGAGCTTTGCTTTGGAGCACGTGGGCGTTTCTTTGCCCGTTGTATAGCCGTTGATGGTGCCGCTTCTGTAGAGGTACTGAAAGCAGCAGCCAACCATAAAGGCGCCTCTGTTGTAGAAGTACTGCAAAATTGCGTTATCTTCAACGACGGTACCCACGAAAGCGTTGCTACCAAAGAAGGACGCGCTAAAAACGCAATCTATCTGGAGCATGGCAAACCGATGATCTTTGGTGAAAACAAAGAGTTTGGGTTAATGCAGCAAGGTTTCGGATTGAAAGTAGTAAAACTGGGAGAAAATGGTATTACAGAGAAAGATATTCTGATACACGATGCCCACTGCGCAGACAACACACTGCAACTGAAACTTGCACTGATGGAAGGTCCCGAGTTCCCGATTGCTTTAGGTGTAATTCGCGATGTGGAAGCTCCTACTTACAATGATGCTGTAACAGAGCAGATTGAGGATGTAAAAGGTAAGAAGAAATATCATAATTTCAACGAACTACTTATGACCAACGACACCTGGGAAGTAAAATAATTACTATATACAAAAAGAAAGAGGTTGCACTTACCACCTAAAACGGTTACAGTGCGACCTCTTTTTTCTTATCACCCCTTCAGCGTTCTCTACAAACCTCCCCTGCTTTATATACTTCTTATTGACTTCAAAGAATCTATCTGTTTCAACCCTTTGAGACAGTTGTTTCATATATATTGAGAAGAATAATGATTCACAGCCCTCCTATTCTTTTTCACCGTAAGCCAGATCACCGGCATCACCTAATCCGGGAACAATATACGAATGCTCGTTAATCTCCGGATCAATAGCTGCACACCAAATAGTCGTTTTATCTTCCGGAAATATCGAAGCAATATGTTCCACCGCCTGCCTGCTGGCAATAATAGAAGCTACATGAATTTCCGCCGGATGCCCTTTAGTAAGCATAGCCTGATAACTAAGTTCCATACTGCTTCCCGTTGCAAGCATCGGATCAGTAATTATCAAAGTTTTTCCATCGATACGCGGTGAAGCAATATACTCAATATGTATATCAAATTTCAATGTATCCTTATACTTGCGATATGCCGAAACAAAAGCATTTTCCGCATTGTCAAAATAGCTCAGAAAGCCCTGGTGAAATGGCAACCCGGCACGAAGAATAGTACTAATGACTAACTGACTATCCGGCGTACTGACCGGTGAGATTCCCAAAGGAGTCTGAATCTCCTTTACAGAATAAACGAACGTCTTACTCATTTCATAAGCCATAATCTCACCTATCCGCTCAATGTTACGACGAAAACGCAGACGGTCATTTTGAACTTCTATATTCCTTATTTCTGATACATACTGATTCAGAATAGAATTTGTTTCACTAAAATCAATTATCTTCATTTTATTAGCCTTTATTTATTCAGAATTTATACGATGCAAAGTAAATGATAATCTTTCAAATTGCAACATTCAGTTAGCAGATATTGTTAGTAATATATAAAAGAGATTCGATTAGGGAAAAATTTCTCTAATACGCTATTTCTTTCCAAAGAAAATACTACTTTTGTAGCCGATTTACAAGGAGATGTTTAAAAACATTCTTTCCCTCAAATGCCAGAATGAGATAATAAAACAAAATACCAATTTAAATTAATTCAAAAGAAAATGGCAAATTTAGATTTAAGCAAGTACGGTATTACAGGTGTAACAGAGATTTTACACAACCCGTCTTACGATGTATTGTTCGCTGAAGAAACCAAACCGGGTTTGGAAGGTTTTGAAAAAGGCCAGGAAACAGAACTGGGTGCTGTAAACGTAATGACAGGTGTATACACAGGTCGTTCTCCTAAAGATAAATTCTTCGTTAAAGATGCTACCAGCGAAAACACAGTATGGTGGACTTCTGACGAATACAAAAACGATAACAAACCAGTAGATGAAAAATGCTGGAAAGCCGTTAAAGAATTGGCAACAAAAGAACTTTCTAACAAAAGACTGTTTGTTGTTGATGCCTTCTGTGGTGCTAACCCTAACTCTCGCCTGAAACTGCGTTTCATCATGGAAGTTGCTTGGCAGGCTCATTTCGTAACAAACATGTTCATCCGTCCGACAGCTGAAGAACTGGCTAACTTCGGTGAACCTGATTTCGTTATCATGAACGCTTCTAAAGCTAAAGTTGAAAGAAAGGTATGTTCTCTTACATGAACTACTTGCTCCCATTGAACGGTATGGCTTCTATGCACTGCTCTGCTAACACAGACAAAGAAGGCAAAAGCACAGCTATCTTCTTCGGTCTGTCTGGTACAGGTAAAACAACTTTGTCTACTGACCCGAAACGTCTGTTGATTGGTGACGACGAACACGGATGGGACGACGAAGGTGTATTCAACTTCGAAGGTGGTTGCTACGCTAAGGTTATCAACTTGGATAAAGACAGCGAACCGGATATCTACAATGCCATCAAACGTGATGCTCTTCTTGAAAACGTTACTGTTGATGCTAACGGTAAAATTGATTTCGCAGATAAGTCAGTTACAGAAAACACTCGTGTTTCTTACCCGATCTATCACATCGAAAACATCGTTAAACCGATATCTAAAGGTCCGGCTGCAAAACAAGTTATCTTCTTGTCAGCTGACGCATTCGGTGTATTGCCTCCGGTATCTATCCTGAACGCTGAGCAAACTAAATATTACTTCTTGTCTGGATTTACAGCTAAATTGGCAGGTACAGAACGTGGTATCACTGAACCGACTCCTACATTCTCTGCTTGTTTCGGTGCTGCTTTCTTGTCATTGCACCCAACAAAATATGCTGAAGAACTGGTGAAGAAGATGGAAAAATCTGGTGCTAAGGCTTACTTGGTTAACACAGGTTGGAATGGTTCTGGCAAACGTATTTCTATCAAAGATACTCGTGGTATCATCGATGCTATCCTTGACGGCTCTATCGACAAAGCTCCTACTAAGGTTATTCCTTTCTTCGACTTTGTTGTTCCTACTGAACTTCCGGGAGTTGATCCTAAAATTCTTGACCCACGTGACACTTACGAATGCGCTTGCAAATGGGAAGAAAAAGCAAAAGACCTGTCTGCTCGTTTCATCAAGAACTTCGCTAAGTTTGAAGGTAACGAAGCTGGTAAAGCATTGGTTGCTGCTGGTCCGAAATTGTAAGATAAAGCAAATCGTTTCGAACGAAAGTTCAAATACTGATTATAATAATAAAAGCGATTCCCAAAAGGGGGTCGCTTTTTTTGTTTCTTACAGTTAAAACACTTACTTTTGTACAAGACAAACTTAACAACAAATAATCAGACTCTTATTCATGTTTTTTAGCAAGAATTTGGCTCTCACTTTTGCAATATTAAACTCCAAAGTAAAATGAAATCACCATTCATTGCCTTTGCCTTTTTTCTAATTTCATTCTTCGTTGTAGCATGCAACAGTGATGAAACTTCTGACTACCCTACAGATCCGGTGAGCACCACCCAAGTATCTCTCTGTATCGCACCTTCTATTGAACAAAGCGAATTACCAATGAGCCGTAACAGTGAACAACCGAAAGGATTGTATACTATTAATGTATTTTGGCAAGGTAAGGGATTAAAAAATTACGAACCATACGTTTCTGGTCTGTTCGATGATGTAAGTCAAGTTAGTATCAGCCTCATCGATGGGTATAAATACCGTTTTGACTGTACCTATTTAGGAGAAAATGAACTTCCCCATCACATTATCGACAATGGGGTTATAAAATATGGGCGTCCTTTTGCTCTGACGCAAGATGGCAGTATTTATGCTCCGGTCACCAATAGATTAATTGTCTCTCTGGCTCCATTCGATAAAAATAATCAATTTTATCAGGGAACTTATTCAGGCAACACAGAAGTTACAGAAGGCAAAATATGCTCTTACCCTTCTAACCATCGTTATTACGGAAGTAACATTGTCGATCTGAGCCAATCAACAACTTCACATGTTAATGTGAACATCGAATTGCTACGGGCATACTGTACACTGACATTCGAATCGAAAGATATTCCGCAAGGAGATATTATTGAAATAACTCTTTCAGGAACATCTCCCTTTACCATCCTCGGAACCGGTGGAGATGGAACGATAAAAACGGAAGAACGATTATTAGCACTCAGCAAAACAGCCGACAGATGGAACGGAGGAATCAATGCAAGTGATCAAAGTTCTATTTTAGTGAGATATTACTCAACCAAAGACAAAGAATGGCACTCCATCTATCAAGATGCTCCTCTCATCACGCTAAAACGAAACAAACGAAATATTATCAAATTCATCAATATAGATCAGGCCACAGGAGAAACTCATTTTACTATGGGCGAAGGAGAAATAGCTGGTAACCCCACTGATTCTGAACACCAGGAAATTATCTAAAACAATAAAATAAACATATATCATCATGAATTATTCTAAAAAACTTGCTACCATCAGCGCTTTAGCAGTGGCAATATTAAGTTCTTGCATCGAAGAAAAAGATCTGTCACAAATTAGTAAAGTTCCTGAACCGGAAACCTATTCAGAGGTAACTTTTTATATTGGAGGTGAATGTAGCACCACAGAAACTCCGCTTTCACGTGCTGCAAATGAGAAAAAAGACATTTATGGTATTACTGTTTCTCAATGGATCAGAGACACAAGTGGACGTCTCCAAAGTAAACCTTATGCATATGGGATATTTGACAACATTAGTAACCTGAAATTAAATCTGTTAGACGGTTACAAATATCGTGTAGCTTGCACAATGGTAAGAAATGCAACAGACTCCCTCGAAGTAGATGGAAAATTAGCCCGCCCTTTCACTCTTGACCGCAACGGGAAAGTATATGGTACAGTAGAAAACAAGTTTCTTATAGCAGATCAACCTGACGGTACACAGCTATTCCTCTTTGATGCAGATAACAGTAAAATAGGAACTAAAGCACAAGAAGATATCTCTCGCCCATCTATTTTACGATATCATGGACTTATTGACTCCCTGGAAACACATACTGCAAATAATGAATTAGAACTATACCGACGTTACTTTGCTGTAAAATTCGTAGCAAACGGCTTGCGTAAGAACTACAAACTGGAAGTTCAACTGGATGATTCTCCTAAATGGGTCCTGACACCAGAAAAGAATGAGACAGATTATACCTACATATCTTTCAGAACTTTAACCGGAAAAATCACAAGTGGTAATATTATTTCAGAAAATGCAATGTTCAGAGTGGAACTTTTTAAGGATGGAGTCAGTCAGGGGAAAATAATGGAATATAACCGTTCTTTTAAACGTAATTATAAATCGGTTATTGCTATCAGCGACATTGACAACTTTGGTACAGACGCCGATCTAAGTATAAAAATGGCTGATGAAGGTGAACTGGAAAATGATCCGACAACTGACCTTCCCTGGCAAGGAGGAAATTAATGCCACAAGATATTAACTGATAAAAATAAAAGGAAAGCGTATACCGACTCATTATCGTACATACGCTTTCCTTTTTTCATATCTTAATAATCAAAGTTACTTAATAATCACCTTAGTTACAGCATTATTTACTTTAACAAAATAAAGACCAGCAGGTACCTCAACTGTATTAGCACCAGCAGCAATTGTTTTGCTTGCCACCACCTGACCTACAGTATTGACAACAAGCACCTGAGCACTTTCAGCAGCATCAATCTTGATAGCTTTATCACCAGCAAAGACGGTTGCAATAGCGTTATCACTTTCTGTACCAGCAATACCTACGTTTTGGGATTCAGTAATTTCCGTCGGGAAAAGCTGGACAGTTCCATTATATATGTTTACAATAGCAGTAACATCATATTTCTTATCATCTTTTGGTATTACAACACCTGTAAAACGATCATAAACTGCTGCAGTACCTTTGGCATCAGTAATGGTATAATTCTTTGTTTTACCTTCATCAAGAGTAATAGTAACATTAGCCACTTTTATCAACTTGTTAACCAAAGCTTCAACCACTCCATCAGTTGCAACAACATCCGGCGTTATAGCTACCCCAGAAGTACCTGCTACAAAAGTATCAGCCATAGGAGTTAATTGTTTAAGACCGCCATATTCACCAACTGTACCCATAAATCCTGCCGGAATCACATCACCACTCTTATATGTTTGGCCAACATTACCATAAACCTGCATTGCTCCAGTAGCATCCTGAACGAACAGATACAAACCATTCTGATAAATAACATTCACCGGATTTGTAAATTTAATAACAGCATCCTTAGATTGTCCGGCAAACTCACCTATGTTAGCAACAGCAATGGGTTCCGAAATTGTATAAACAGCCGAAACAATATCGCTCTTGTCACCACCCTTAATCGCTATTGCCTTAATTGTTGTAGTAGTTTCAACTTTAATAGGATCAACATAAACGGTAGAAGAAGCAGTAGGATCAGTATTATCAGTCGTATAATAAATAACAGCATCAGCCGTACCACAAGACAAAGCTACCTCTTGCGGTGTATAATAAGTACCTTCAGCAAGTGAGAATCTAGGTATTTGAACTCCTGTTGCAGAAGCTGTTGTAACTGTAATAGAACTAATCTTACCAGTAGCTGCAAAAGTCAATACTACCTCACTAGCAACCCCCTCCCATGTAGGGCTCGTATAAACTCCGCTGTCAAATGTCAGAAATTTAGCAGTAATATCTTTACCTTCAAATCTAATTCCAGTAATTACTTCACCATTTGTAGTAGAAAAAGTCAAAGTAGATGTTGCATATCCGCGAATTCCTTCAACTCCCGTAGCAACTCCCCAAAAGCGAGTATCATTATTAGCCACTTTTTTTGAAGCAATTACAATATTCCCTGCAGTCAAATTACCATCTGCAAGATTAGTACCTTGTCCTGATGCAGGTACTGCATAACCAAATAATTCCGGTTTGGTTAAATCAAATACAGTCTCTGTTGCAAAACTTGTAGCCACAGCTGCAACCACCATAAATAACGAAAGTAATAGTTTTTTCATATCATAATGTTTTTAAGTTATTATTCCACAAAGTTATACAATATTTAAAATTAAACAAGCCCTCAATATTTAAAATTTCACAATGTTACCGTATTGTAATACCAAGGATAGTTATAGACAAAATAAAGCCCGACAAGATGACTCCAGCCGGGCTTTTCCTTACTATATTACAAAAGCGTTAATTTTTATTCGCACGTTTACGTTCGTTTTCATCTAAAATGACTTTACGCATACGCATTGCTTTCGGAGTAACTTCAACATATTCATCTTCCTTGATATACTCCAAAGCTTCCTCAAGTGAGAATTGCACAGGAGGAATCAGCTTCGCTTTATCATCCGTACCGGAAGCACGGGTATTGGTCAGCTTTTTCGATTTAGTTACATTTACCACCAGATCCTTTTCATGAGAATGTTCACCTACCACCTGTCCGGCATACACCTCTTCTTGTGGGAAAATAAAGAACTTTCCGCGATCTTGTAACTTGTCAATTGCATAAGCAAATGCCGTTCCGGCCTCCATGGCTATAATAGAACCATTGGTACGACGTTCAATCTCACCCTTGAACGGTTGATATTCTTTGAAGCGATGAGCCATAATAGCTTCACCGGCAGAAGCAGTCAACACATTGGTACGAAGACCGATGATACCACGTGACGGCATATCAAATTCAAGATTTACACGTTCACCATTGCTTTCCATCATCGTCATCTCACCCTTACGGCGGGTTACCATGTCGATAATCTTACTTGAATATTCTTCGGGGACATTTACGGTCAACTCCTCTATCGGCTCGCACTTTACACCATCTATCTCTTTATAGATAACCTGCGGCTGTCCTACCTGTAACTCGTATCCTTCACGGCGCATCGTTTCGATAAGTACAGACAAGTGAAGAACACCACGACCGGAAACAACCCACTTACCATCCTCTTCACTCTTACGAATGCGAAGGGCAAGATTTTTATCGAGTTCCTTTGTCAACCGATCATGTATATGACGTGAAGTTACAAACTTACCGTCTTTACCATAAAAAGGAGAATCGTTGATAGTAAACAACATACTCATAGTGGGTTCGTCAATAGCGATTGGTGGCAATGCTTCCGGATTTTCATAATCACAGATCGTATCACCGATCTCAAAACCATCAATACCTACCAAAGCACAAATATCTCCGGACTCTACTTCTGTCGTTTTCACACGACCCAATCCTTCAAATACATGCACCTCTTTAATCTTTGATTTTACAAAGCTGCCATCTCTTTTTGCCAATGACACATTCATGCCTTCCTTCAACACGCCACGATGTACACGCCCTACGGCAATACGGCCTGTATAAGAAGAATAGTCCAATGAAGTAATCAACATCTGAGGTGTACCGTCCAATTGCGTAGGAGCCGGGATATTCTCAATAATACAATCCAATAACGGAAAAATAGTATCTGTAGGCTTCTGCCAATCGGTACTCATCCATCCATTCTTTGCCGAACCATAGATAGTTGGAAAATCAAGCTGCTCCTCTGTAGCATCAAGGCTGAACATCAGGTCAAATACCATTTCATGTACCTCATCCGGACGACAGTTGGGTTTGTCTACTTTATTAATAACCACAATAGGCTTCAAACCGATCTCCAATGCTTTTTGCAATACGAAACGAGTTTGAGGCATCGGGCCTTCAAAAGCATCTACCAACAGAATACATCCGTCGGCCATATTGAGCACACGTTCTACTTCGCCGCCGAAGTCACTGTGCCCCGGAGTATCAATAATGTTAATCTTAGTTCCGTTATAAGTGATAGAAACGTTTTTAGAGAGAATCGTTATACCTCGTTCACGTTCCAGGTCATTGTTATCCAGAATTAGTTCACCGTTTGTCTGATTGTCGCGGAACAAATTTCCGGCCAAAAGCATCTTATCGACTAACGTCGTTTTCCCATGGTCAACATGGGCAATAATTGCAATGTTCCTAATGTTTTGCATATAATACCTAATATTTGCCGGCAAAGGTACGAAAATTGGATTAGAAAAAAGACCTATAGAGATTTTTTTTCCTGCAAAACGTTGTGGGATATAAAGATAATGGCTATCTTTGCACGCTCAAAAGTAAAGTTTATATATTACAAAAAACTAAGAATTATGTATTTAGATGCTGCTAAAAAGCAAGAAATCTTCGGAAAATACGGAAAGTCTAACTCTGATACTGGCTCAGCTGAGGCTCAGATAGCTTTGTTTTCATACCGTATCTCCCATCTGACTGAGCATATGAAGCTCAACAGAAAAGATTATAGTACTGAAAGAGCTTTGACAATGTTGGTAGGTAAGCGTCGTCGCTTACTCGACTATTTGAAAGCAAAAGATATCGAAAGATATCGTGCTATCATCAAAACTCTTGGATTGCGTAAGTAATCCGCTTGTTGCAAACAAGATTAAAAGAAGTCGTTTCTCTGAGAAGAAGAAGCGACTTCTTTTTTTTAGTCTTCCCTCAGTTATTGTCCTACCCGAACTTTCATTAAACCCTTCGTACGCTATACCGTAGACAGCCTTTAAAGAAGTCGTAACAGAACATTGTACGACATGTACATCTCATGCAGTACGACATGCACATCTGGGACTGTACGACATGCACATCTGGGACTGTACGACATGTACATGTCGTGCAATACTCTTCACCGAGTCAGAAAGCATATGCCAGTAACCAAACGATTGTTTGAAGTTTATCTCCGCAAGAGGAGGCAGTAAATTGACATTTTCTACACTTATAATTGCGATGCTATAAAGAATTTGCTATTTTTGCAACTTAATAGTTCTAAATTATAACCTTATAGACAATAAATACTATCAATATGGATACAAGTAAGATTGTCGGAGAAAAAATTAAAGCCCTCCGCGAAAATAAATCAATTACGATAGAAGAATTAGCACAGCGTTCCGGCCTGGCAGTAGAACAAGTAGAACGCATCGAAGGAAATATCGACCTTCCGTCACTTGCACCACTGATCAAGATAGCACGTGTATTGGGGGTACGCTTGGGGACATTCCTTGACGATCAGGACGAAACAGGCCCTGTGGTATGCCGTAAGGAAGAAGCCAAAGATTCCATCAGCTTCTCCAACAATGCCATTCATTCGCGCAAGCATATGGAGTATCACTCTTTATCCAAGTCCAAAGCCGACCGTCACATGGAACCGTTCATCATTGATGTAGCTCCCACTGCTGATAATGACTTTGTACTCTCTTCTCACGAAGGCGAAGAATTTATCATGGTTATGGAAGGCATCATGGAAATCAGTTATGGTAAAGCCAGTTATTTGCTGGAAGAAGGTGACAGCATTTACTATGACTCCATTGTCCCGCACCACGTACATGCTTATGAAGGAAAGGCAGCAAAAATTCTGGCCGTAATCTATACACCCATTTAATAAAGTAAAAAGGGAGAATGGAGAAGGGAGAAGGAAATGCCTGTGCAGTCTATAGTGCACAGCTTCCTTCTCCATTCTCCCTTCTCCATTTTCCCTTCTCTTATCACCATTTATCATGCAATTATACAACCGAACTCTCGGCCAATGGCTTGAGCATTGGGCTGAGGAAACTCCCGACAAAGAATACATCGTATACTCCGACCGTAATCTGCGTTTCACATGGAAACAACTTGACCGTCGCGTAGACGATATGGCCAAAGGTCTTATCGCCATCGGAGTAGAAAGAGGCACACACGTAGGAATCTGGGCTGCCAATGTACCCGACTGGCTTACGTTGTTATACGCTTGTGCCAAGATAGGTGCCGTCTACGTAACTGTAAATACCAATTACAAGCAATCTGAATTGGAATATCTCTGCCAGAACTCCGATATGCACACGCTGTGTATCGTCAACGGAGAGAAAGACAGCGATTTCGTACAGATGACTTATACCATGCTTCCTGAATTAAAAACCTGTGAACGGGGACATCTGAAAAGCGAACGTTTCCCCTACATGAAAAATGTGATTTATGTAGGCCAGGAAAAACACAGGGGCATGTATAACACTGCCGAAATTCTGTTACTGGGAAATAATGTGGAGGACGAAAAGCTGAATCAGTTGAAAAGCCAGGTAGACTGCCATGATGTAGTAAACATGCAATATACATCAGGAACCACCGGATTTCCTAAAGGAGTAATGCTTACCCATTATAATATTGCCAACAATGGTTACCTTACCGGTGAGCATATGAAATTCACAGCAGATGACAAATTATGTTGCTGTGTGCCATTATTCCACTGTTTCGGTGTGGTGCTGGCCACAATGAACTGCCTCACCCATGGCTGTACACAAGTAATGGTAGAACGTTTCGATCCACTGGTAGTATTGGCATCTGTTCATAAAGAACGCTGTACGGCGCTTTACGGAGTTCCCACTATGTTCATTGCCGAACTGAACCACCCGATGTTCGACATGTTCGATATGTCCAGCCTCCGTACCGGAATTATGGCAGGTTCTCTCTGTCCGGTAGAACTAATGAAACAGGTGGAAGAGAAAATGTACATGAAGGTGACCAGTGTATACGGACTGACAGAAGCAGCACCCGGCATGACGGCTACACGAATTGATGACTCGTTTGACGTGCGTTGTAATACAGTGGGACATGATTTTGAATTCACCGAAGTAAAAGTAATTGATCCGGAAACAGGAGAAGAATGTCCGGTAGGGGTACAAGGTGAGATGTGCAACCGGGGTTATAACACAATGAAAGGATATTATAAAAATCCTCAGGCTACGGCCGAAGTTATTGATAAAAATAACTTCCTGCACTCCGGCGATCTTGGTATTAAAGATGAAGACGGTAACTATCGCATCACCGGCCGTATTAAAGACATGATTATTCGTGGAGGAGAGAACATCTATCCACGCGAAATAGAAGAATTCCTCTATAAGTTAGACGGCATAAAAGATGTACAGGTGGCAGGAATTCCCTCTAAGAAATACGGAGAAGCTGTAGGAGCCTTTATCATTCTCCGCGAAGGAGTAAAGATGCACGAATCAGATGTAAGAGACTTCTGCAAAAATAAAATATCCCGTTATAAGATCCCCAAATACATCTTCTTTATCGACGAATTTCCAATGACTGGTAGCGGAAAGATACAGAAGTTCAAATTAAAAGACCTGGGACTGCAACTCTGTAAAGAACAGGGAATCGAAATAATATAGTTCTTGTAACAAGATACTTCAAAATAAAGAAAAGACCAGCTGATTAATTATCGGCTGGCCTTTTCTTTATTTTTCTTTTCTATTTTACCATAATCTTTTGTACCACATTCACTCCGTCCTTAGACAAATGAACAAAGTAGAAACCTTTTTCCCAGTACGACACTGAGACATCTGTTTGTCCGGTAGTCATTACGCCACTCCACACTTTTGTTCCGTTGATACCATAAACAGAGATGTGAGTATGCTCCGGAGCTGTTATATGTAACAGATCACTTACAGGATTAGGAGACAAAGAGACAGCCTGAAGGCCCGGATTATGAATAGCGCTTGGATCAATCTTACCGGCAAAAATAGGTTCACCCGGCTTTTCATTGTAAGCAAACCGATTGACTACGTAATAGCCTCCATCAGCACTTACTGTTATTTCAAACCAGCCATACAACGTATTACCTAAATACTCAAAGGCAAAACCAGCATAGGCAGTATGGCCATACCAGCTGGTAAACTGACTGGTGGCAATATCCAGCTGATTAGGATAATCTCCGGGAGTAACCCAGTTGGATTTAACCCCAATCTCCGTTCCTTCGGTCAAAGGTGCAATATTCCTTGTATTTTCCAGACAAACCATTGGTTTAAGATAAGTTTCCAGCTTCAAATGTTTTACACCAAATTCCCAGGCACCATAGCCGTTATCCAAATCTTCGGGAGCATAAAAATAAGTCCAGTTTCCATATTCTTCTCCGGCACCTATCCCGAGATCTCCAGTTATAACCTGATATGGATTCAGAAAATCAAAGCTCAATTGCGCTGATAAATTTTCAATATCCGAATGGTTGAATACGGTTGGCTTCAATGTTAATTCGGTTACATCCATATCCTTTGCTTCGTGGCTTTCGGCCTTTCCTTTGAAAGATAAAACAGCTTGCTTTTCCGATACAACCTCCAATTGAGAAACTAACCCCCGGGGTACAGCCAATGTGTAATCCGTTCCCTCAGTCAAGATACCTGTCCGGTTGAATGTATTATCTCCCATAACAACCATATTTATAGTTTGTGTAATTGTCCCGTCATTCAACTCAGCATTTTCCATCACAGAAGTAGTACCAAATATCAATTCCGATTTACCCATATCCTCACTCTTTTGTCCGGCTATAATAGTACTTCCCGGAGCTTCATTAAAGGCATAATCCAATAAGGTAAACGAATTACCGTCATCGGCTACAGATATTCTCAGCCAGCCATATAATATCTCACCAGCCAGAGTTCCTTCAAACTGAATACCCACAAATGCAATTTTTCCTTTCCAGTCGGCATACCCTTTAGAGACTAAAGTTCCCAAATTGGGATAAGCTCCAATACCTGTTGTCCAATCAGAAGAATCACCAATCTTTTCTCCATAGTTGACTACAGTCAGATTGGTTCTGGCTCCCATCATCTTCTTCTCATACGATTCGATATACAGATTACCGTAATAACTACCCTGGTTAGTGTTCCACATCAACCCAAACACGGAATCCTCATATTTTGTATCCAACTTAATAATCTCCCAACCATGAGCTGATGAAATATTGATATCCTCACAATCTACATACTTAATACCATAATCAGGACGACATTCTAACGTCAACGGCAATTTACAATCATATAATTCACCACTCTCTAACATCCCATTCTTGAAAATTACAGCTAATTCTACGTTCCGGTCGTTTACTACTGCCTTACCCCGGAAAGACAAGATAAGTTCCGTGTAACTTTTCTTCTGCAACTTAGGAGTCAGTCCTTCGGGCAGTCCATCAATGACAAAATCAGTACCGTACACAAAGTCTTTATCAGCCAACACTCCATTGATTAATCTGAATTCAAATGTACCATCAAAAGTTCCATCATTGGCAGGTGCCTCCAGGATGTCTCCACGACTGGTCAAAGCGATGCGTTTGGTAGCTTCCTCTACAAAAAAGACCTGATCGGCAGTTTCTTTTTGCCACAACTCTACACGAGCAGGATGATCCAGTGCATCAAGCATCCGGTCTACCTGCCCCTTTGTGAACATGGATGTACGGACATAGGAATAATTCATATAATTCGTCCAGTTCGTCAACTCATTCTCGCAATTCCGATCGGCTGCTCCCATCAGAGCCACATCTGCTTTAGGTGTGTCATCTACCCAGTCACCCGGATTAGGTTGTCCTGCCTTATTTACTTTACAACCGTCGGGCCAGCGTCCACCATTGTCATCAAAAGTATGGGCCAGGTTCAGGAAATGCCCGAATTCATGGGTTAATACCCGACGAAAATTTTCATCCGTATTCGTTCCGATATAAGCACCATTGTATACTACACGCGCCAGATTTTCTTCCATCATTTCTACATCCGGATACCAGGATACACCCGAATTATTGGTCACTCCATCACCATAAAGATCATTCATTACATACACATTCATATATTTATGATTGTCCCAGGCATACAGTGCCATTCGGGGTGCATAATAGTTCCCGAACCCACTTTCAAGACGATGATACAGAATACCGGTAGTCGCTTCTCCGTCGGGTCCCTTTTCGGCCAACTTGAAAGTAATATTCATATTAGCCTGAAGTTTGTTAAAATCAGGATTATCATCACCGGAATTTGCTGTTATACCCTGAAAATCTTCATTCGTTTTTCTCAAAGCATCCTTTATTATCTCATCATTGAGCTTTGCCCCATTAAAAGTCTCTCCAAAGATGTGAAACACTACCGGGATCACATAAGAGTCGGGACGCTCTGTTGATACCCTTGTTTGTGGTAGTTGATTGTGCCTCTTTAAAGCAGCCGGGTTTTCCTCAAAATAACGCTGAATCTGTTCATGGGCACGACATGGCAAAGGTGCTCCCGGTACATAGCCCGGCACGTTTTGCGCAGTACCTCCCAAAGCTACTAATAGACACAGTAATGTAGTCCAATAACTTGTTCTGTTTTTCATTGCAAAAAATTTTAAATGGTTTATATACAATAATAAATTGTAGTAACTCATAATCCGGTAACAAAAGCTTGCCTGTTGTACTCCTCATACAACATCAGAAGATGTGCAGCCGACCAACTAAAGTGGGGAGCTTTCAACTGTTTACCTGTATATGTTTCGTAGTTTTCATGTATTGCACCGTCTCCCTTCAAACCATGGAGCCTGTCGAATACCTGACGGGTATATTCATCAGCCTCCTTTACATAGCCATATCTTCGTAATCCGGAAATAGCAAAATAAGTTTGATCCAACCATATAGGCCCTCTCCAGTATCCCCGGGGCATAAACTTCGGATTATCAGCCGCAACAGTAGGAAAAGGAATATAAGTAGAGAACTTTGCAGTATCCGTAAATAGCTTCATAGCCTCCTTCATCTGCTCCTTGGTCGCGATACCTACCCAGAAAGGTATATAAGCCTCACTACCTGGTTCTTTCACGAATGTTCCATCCAACTTTTTATCAAAAAAGAATCCGGACTCTTTATCATAAAAATAAGTACTTATAATATCTGCATATTCCTTTTCATTGAACGGCTGTTTCGCCACTACTGCCAGTTTTTTCAGCAGAAAATACTCATAAGCCAGAAAAGCATTCAGATCAACCGATTCCTGATCAAAACTCCAGGCTGTATCGCTATTCTTTACCATTTTTGCACAATCAAATCTAATGGCATTGTCCATACCACTCTCCCAAGCTGCTGCCTCAAGTGTTCCATCTACCGAACCAAACTCACAGATACCATTTGAATCATGATCACGATCCAGATACCACCAATGATAATAATGAAGCAATTGAGGATACATCTCTTCCACAAAAGCAGTATCAGCCGTCATTTCAAATATCTTATTCACAGCCCATGCAGCCAAAGGTGGTTTACTATCTCTTGCGTTGTTTTCGCGAATGTCCGTATAGATACAATCTATTATCATTCCGTTATCCAGTTGATAATCGAACATGGCACGTACTTGATTCTTAGCCAGTTCCGGAGCAAAGTCAGCCAATGCAGCAGCATGTTTCCATGAATCCCAGGCCCAGAAACCCATAAAATAACCTACAGCATGGGATGGAACCACTCCATCATGTAATAATCCGGCACGGCTACTACGCCAGTTGGCGATAAGAGTAACCACTGCTTTGACTGCAATCCGATCGTACTCCTCCAGCATATCAGATCGCAACACTTTCTCTAAATAACCGTCCCAACACTGATAATGCTTATTGATGAAATCAGAAGGGTTCGATTGCATCTTAGCAATAGCACCAAAATCAAACATCTGCCCTTTGATATTCTCCAGGGAAGAGATTACCACATAAATTGGAGATGCAGACGAAACATTTGCCTCATATCTATTACCGGAGAAATGGATCTTTACATTTTCCGAAAAGGTAATCAGATATTGATCTCCGGAGGATGAAGAAAGCATGCATGAATTATTTACTACACTATAAGAAGAATTATCATCTAATGCCTGGCCATAAAAACACAACGGTTTATTACTATCCGAAACACATTCCAGCAGTACGTTGGATTTATCAATAAAGAAAAGACGCTGACTTATAGTCCCATGCCCGGAGGAAGAACGCATATACAGCTCTCCCGGGAAATAGACAACAGAATCCGGAGAGAAAACTTCATCGGGAGCTTCAGCAAATCCTACCGTTACCAATGATTGAGAAATCCATCGACGTGTTTCCAGATCGAAGGGACCGCAAAAGCCATTAATCCATCGTTCCTTTTGTGGTACAGTAAACCCCATCCACGCTCCTTGATCAGAAAACCACCCGCTACAATAAAAAGAGTCATTAGGAGTATAAGATATATCCAAAATATTGTCATACTTATGTACTAACAAAGGATGAGACTCTTTTCTTTGCCCAGAACAATTACTAAAAAGTATACTCACGCCAATCAGTACACAAAATCTTATAATATATTTTCTCATAATCTTTACGAATTTAATTAAAACCATATCTGACGAGCCTGCTCAGCTATTCTCTCTAAGGTCCGGATAGATTGTATAACAAAACTATATTTCCTCATTGACGGAGTAATAGTGTATTCCGGATGTACCTGAGCCCCCCAACTATTATCTCCACCTACTCCCATTTGCATTTGGTCTACATTAATCCACACCAAATCTTTCTTCTCTACACTTCCACCATGCCTGCGTTCTACACTGAAAGGGACGTAGTCAATATCATCCTGCATAAAATTCCACGCACTTACAGACAAAGGTTCTGTACCTGTAATCAATAATCCCTTTTGCTCTTTATCACAAAGGGCAAGCCAGCGGGTATCACACTTATTACCGGTCTCCTGTGCACGTACATAAGGATGAAATTGTTCCCATACGCTTGCCTGGTAAAATCCTATGGCAGCAGAAGTCTTACGATCAGCATAATTTTCATGGGGGCCTCTTCCAAACCAGGTCATCTGGTCATACTCTTTTGGAATAATCATACGCATCCCAAAACGAGGTATTTCCGGTAACGGTTTTTGTCCCGGTATGAACAACATTTCCACTTTAATTATTCCGTTTCCGAGAATCTGATAGACTATTTGCACAAAAGAGTCCTGCTCTTCCAAGCGATATTTGGCAAGTACTTTAACACATGTACTATCGGGAGTAGTTTCCATGTCCAACTTTAGAAGCCGGGCAACGTCCATTGTTTTCTTCCATTCCGCACTACGTGAGAGTAAACCACTGGGTACATCATTATCTGTAGAGGGTCTCCAAAAATTTGGTCTTAAACCTGCCAGAAGCATTTCTTTATTGCCATATTTCAGAGAAGTCATTTCTCCTGAAACTGTCGAAAACTCTGTTCTGAACAATTTACTTTCGAGTATCAATCCTTTTTCTGTATGCAATACTTTAATGGGGGCATTGGTTTTATTTACATGCTGCCCGCTCTTCTCAACCGATAGCTGCCATTGATCCATCGCTACAATAAAATCCTTCGGAGCATAAGATTCTTCCCGCTTGGTCAACGTTTCAACCTTCAGAAAATATTCTTTTGATGTAGGAAGAAGTTCGCGATAAGGTATTGTTATTTCCCGGGAGGAATTTGCCGGAATAGCAGGAAAATCTAAAACGCCCGATTGAATTTCTTCACCGTCTGCTTCAACAACCCATCTCAAATAATAACCTGCCAGATCTATAAAATCGTGACGATTGGTAACAAGTATCTTGTTTTTTGTGAAAGCAACCGGTTCACAATGTACATATTGATAAACCTTCTTTACCTCCCAGATGTGTGGATGAAGTGAACGGTCTGCTGCTACCAGACCATTTGCACAAAAGTTAGAATCATTAGGTACACCAACATATCCCATATCACCGCCATATGCCCAGATATCGTGCCCCTTCTCATCCTTTTTAGCAAATGTCTGATCAACCCAATCCCAAATAAATCCACCCTGCAAATTATCATACTTATAAATCAAGTCCCAATAGTCTTGCAGGTTACCTGTACTGTTTCCCATAGAGTGTGCATATTCACACATTATCATCGGACGCAACTTCCGTTCATTAACAAATTCGCGCAACCACCAAATCCGGGCATACATAGGACAGTAGATATCCGACAAACCTTCACGGCGAGCTGCTTCATATTGAACAGGACGAGTCGTATCAAAGCTTTTTGTCCAATTATACAGCGTTTCAAAGTTCTTTCCATAACCTGATTCATTGCCTAATGACCATGTAATAATAGCTGTGAAATTACGGTCACGCATCACCATACGTTTCATACGTTCCATAAAAGGACGTTCCCAGTCAGGATAATTAGCTAAAGTTCCATCTTCATGATATTCCATTCCGTGTGATTCAATATTGGCCTCATCAACCATATAAAGTCCGTATTCATCACACAACTCATACCACTCCGGCCTATTGGGATAATGACTGCAGCGAACAGCATTGATATTAAATTGCTTCATCATTTTAATATCTGTAAGCATAGTCTCCAAAGAAAGTGTACGTCCCCGATACGGATCATGCTCCTGCCTGTTTACTCCTCTAATTAAAATAGGAACATTATTTATCAAAAGCTGTCCGTTACGTATCTCAACCGTACGGAAGCCAATACGATGCCGAAATGCCTCTAAAACATGTCCTTCCTTATCCTTCACACTTACTACCATAGTATAAAGATTAGGCGTCTCTGCATTCCATGCATTCACATTTTTAATAAGATGATCGAAACGCAAAAGAGTATCAGACAAAGAAGTGATAATCTTCTCATCAGAAAATAGAGGATTCTTACCCTCCATCAGCTTCAGTTGCACCCGGTTTCCCACTGCACTTTCAGGTAAGGCCATTGTCAAATCCAATTGTAGATCTCCATCTCTATAGTCATTTACCAACTGAGCAGACGCCTTAAAATCCTTCACCCGGCATTTTGGTCTGGCGATCAGGTAGACACTTCTTTCAATGCCACTATATTTCCAGTAATCTTGTCCTTCTAAATAAGAGCCGTCACTATATCTGAAAACCTGAACCACTACTTTGTTCTTACCGGTTTTCAACAAAGAGGTCACATTAAAGTGTGAAGGAAGACGACTGTCTTCGGCATAACCAACAAACTGTCCGTTTACCCAGCAATAATAAGCAGATTCAACTCCTTCAAAATCCAAAAATACATCCATCCCATTAAAAGATTTTGGTACAATGAAATCTTTGGCATAAATGCCTACCGGATTATAATCTGAAGGAACAAAAGGAGGATTAGCGGGAAAAGGATATTTGACATCTGTGTAGATAGGACAGTCGAAGCCCTGGAGTTCCCAACTTCCAGGTACCTCAATATCACTCCAGTTCTTTGTATTAAAATCCGGTTTAAAGAAATTCTTAGGACATGCATCTATATTCCGGGAATAAAGAAATTTCCATATTCCATCTAAAGAGACTCTCCGTTCATTAGCCTGTACATCATTGGACAACGCTTTTGCTTCGGAAGGAAAAGAGACAAAATAGGCACACGCCGGCTCTCTGTTAATACCGCTGATTTGTGGATCCTGCCAAGGAACTTGCTCCCCTGCCAACAAAGATGTAGAACAAAACAAACCATGAATGATCAAGTATAAAATATGCTTTTTCATATTCTCAATGTATTATAGTTAAATGGTACACAATAACGTTACAATGAATGGTACGGAAAAATCCAGTAAACACCCATGGACAATAGATACAACTATATATTTTTCTCCGGAATAGCGAGTTATAATGGGAAGAGTAGTATCCATCGTCGTAGCCCCTCCTACTGAGATAGGTGCCAATCTTCCAAAAAAACGAACCAGAAAAGGTGCTGCCAGCAAAGCAATAATCTCTCTCATTATATTGGATAGCAGGGCTATAGTCCCCAATTCGGCTCCTTTATATTCAGTAATGATAATGCTTGATAACGAATAATATCCAAAACCCGCTCCCACAGCCATACAATCTACCGGAGAATGTTTGTTGAAAAAAACACTACTCATACAACAGCCAACAAGAGTGCCTAAAATAGTCAATACAGGAAGCAAAAAGAATCTTGGATTTACTGTCTTAAAATTCAATAGTATCTGAGGATTATTGCCAACAGTAATACCAACACAAAACATCAAGGCACATAATGCATAAAAACTCAAATCCAGTTGTTCTAAGTACGAAGGATACAAACCATACAAGTTAAGTAAGATACCCAATGCGAAAAACAGTACAATAACAATGCTACTTTTCATTCCTTTCCTCCTTTCACGTCCCGGTATGATATAAAAAGCCACAATCCCCAGGCACCCAAAACACTACCTGCAACAGCCGCTAATGTAATTACCAGTGCTTCAAGCCCGATCGTATGTAGTCCTTCCAATATCATTTTATTACCACCAACCTCCGTTCCAAGAAGAAATAGAAGAATCCATATTAACCACGTAATAATCCGATGTACAATATTCAGGTTTCGTTTTCTTGATAGATAACCAAGTAATACCCCACTGCCCATCAACCCAATAATAGTAAATATAAACATACAAATTATATAATTCCTATTGAACAACTATTTTAAAAACCTCTGTCCGCTCTTTTCCATTCTCTTCATATTTAACCTGAAGAATATAATTGCCTGAAGCAAAATATCTCATATCTATTTTATCTATGTCTCCGGAGTATTTGAATAATTCGGTACCTTCTAAACCTAAAATTGAATATTGTCTGATTGGGGAATCTACCTGTATATATAGATAATCTGTTACCGGATTCGGAAAAACTTTTGCTTTCAGAGTATCAGTATTCTGCTGAACAGAAGATCCACCCGACTTTATAACGAAGCCATAGTCGTGTGCAATGCCGCTATCCACCCAGCCACAAGGGGTTACTCCGTCCGATTCGTCCGTAACAAAATGTAAGAATAACCTAAATTTGAGTTTCTCGTTCTTTACTGCATTTTCCGGAATAGTAATCTGAAACTGACAATCATACTCTTTATGTTGCTGCCCAATCGGACTAATAAGCTTGGTATCAACCAATTCATTCTCTTCTAACTCATAATTACCATTCCAATCCATCCAAAGTCTCAGTTTATAGATATCTGAAGAACCCGAATCCCAATTTTCTATTTTTACATTCATCACATGTGTTTTGCCACATTCCAACTCGGCTACATTTTCTTTGGAATAATCCATCCATCCTGTCTCCGAGTAAGAAACATTATTATTAATCCCGGCAAATTCAACCCCTTTTATATAAGCATAGTTACGGTAATCTGATTGAAACAGACACAAATCAGTCTGTTTACCATCCAATACCCCCGATTCACGATAAAGCAGCAGTAAATGAGCAGCAGACCAGCTGAAATGTGGAGATTTCAGCCTTTTCCCGGTACTTGTTTCATAGTTTTCATGAATTGGAGCATCTGTACGCAAACCATTAAGGCGATCGAACACTTGTTTTGTATAACCATCGGCCAATTCAGTATAACCATAATTTCTTAATCCATGAATTGCAAAATATACCTGATCCAGCCATATCGGACCTCTCCAATAACCATTCGGCGAAAAATCCGGATGATCAGCCGTAACAGTAGGAAAAGGAATATACGTTGCAAACTTCAAAGGATCAGTTAGATACTTCAAGACACACTCTGCCTGAGTGGGTGTAGCGATTCCTGCCCAAAGTGGAATATAAGCCTCACAACCTTCTACCTGTACAGAACTGTGATTGCTCAGCCTTTTATCATAAAAAAATTCTTTTTCTCTATCAAAGAAATAATCGGCTGTCGTTGCTGTCCGATCCGGTTCGTTAAACTCACAGTTGGCTATTATACTCAATTCCTTCAGCAATAGATATTCATGGGCCAGATAAGCATTCAAATCAACAGATTCCTGATTTAAGCTCCAGGCTCTGTTATCATTCTTCAGCATAGAAGAATGATCAAAACGAATCGCATTATCCATACCACTTTCCCAGGCAGAAGCCTCAAGCGTACCATCCACTGAGCCAAATTCACAAAAACCATTTTTATCGTGATCTCTATATTCGTACCACCAACGGTGATATTTCAGCAATTTAGGATATATCTCTTTCACAAAATCAGCATCTAAAGTAGCTTTATAGATTTCGCTCACTGCCCATGCTGCCAATGGCGGTTTACTGTTTCGTTCATTATTTTCTTTTTTATCGGTATAGATGCAATCGATGATCATCCCTTCTGAAGTCTGATAATCGAACATTGCACGAACCTGATCTTTAGCAAGGTTGGGTTCAAACAGGCTTAATGCTACCGCATGTTTCCACGAATCCCATCCCCAAAAACCGACGAAGTAAGACATCGCATGAGAAGGAATTACTCCATCATGAAACAAATCACCTCTGGATGCACGCCAGTTTGTCAACAATGTCACCATAGCTTTTACTGCGATACGATGATATTCTACAGGCATTTCCGGACGTAAAACAGACTTCAGATATTTCATCCAACGATTCGTATGTTCTGTGGTATAATTATCAGGATATAATAATATACCCTGTATCAGCTGGGCATAATTATCCGGTCGTTTCGATTCATAGAAATAAGATATAGTGGCGTATCCTTTATGCCCTTCAGGAAGTTTGGCCAAGAGCTTGGAATTCTCATAGGAAAGCTGAATATCCGATGAAAATGTAACTACACACATCTCTCCGGTTGATAGCTTCAAAGACAGAACATTATTCTCCAATCCGGATGACTGTATTCCTCGTAACGAACCATTTGTAATGTAAAGTTCCTGCTTCTCACTGGTTTCACAACTCCATAAAGCCGTATACTTATCTACAAAAAATAAGCGTTGTTGTATACTCCCCTGTTTAGAAGAAGAATTCATGTATAGTTCTCCCGGAACGTATGTCATGCTATCAGGAATAAAAGTTTCAGTAGCGATGTCTGTAGTAAATCCGACTTGGAGAATAGCATCCGATATCCATTGCCGGTGATCGAGCTCAAAAGGACCACAAAAACCATTTATCCAGTTATTCTCCGAAGGTAATGTAAAACACATCCATGAACCCAAATCAGAAAAACCTCCTGTAAAATAATCATTGCTGTATGGAGTACACCGGATATCTAAAATATCACTATAAGAGTCTACATTATAAATAGCTGTTTGTTGGGTCGCAGAAACTGATATGGAGAAGCAAATGGCATACACCACCACAAACAATAATCGCCACATTTGTACTTTAAATTTCTCTCTAAACATATCAGTATTAAATTTTATCAGTTAATATTAAAAAATAAAAGCTGGTTCGGCCCTATCTACCAGAATCTTGTATTAAGGTTCTTAGACCATATACAATGGTATTCAGTCACGATCAGTCGAACCAGCTTCTAAATACTCTATAAAGTGTGAAAAATATTATTTAATGATAATATTGGCTCGTTTTACTAATCCATCGTTTGTCTTCACTTGCAGAATGTACATGCCGGAAGCATTACCTGAAATATTGATAGAGTTTCCTGTTATCATTCCTTTTTGTACCAATTTACCATCAACGCTATAAAGCATATATTCGTTGGCATTCTCCAATTTTATAAAGACTTCTCCGTCTGTTGGATTCGGGTATACAGCAAATGCATCAAGTGACGTATTTTCAATAGAGGTTCCGCCATCAAGTTGAACAGTATAATCCTGTAACACACCACCGTCTTGTGTACTGCAAGGATCTGTATAAGGAACATCCGGAGTTTTATAATGCAGATAAGTACGCATTGTAAAAGTCTTGCTGGCATCGGCAGGAACAGTTATTTTTCCGGAAACTACTTTAAAAGAACTCTGCCCCGGTTTTCCTACAGCAATCGATTTTTGAAAAACCGTCTCAGCAGCAGTCAGTTTACTATCACCATTCCAGTCAAAAAAAGCAGTTACATAATACTCATCTCCGGCACCGGAAGAGAAGTTACAAACGGTAATTTTCAGTTCATACTCTTTACCTGCCTCCAACGTAACAACACGCTCTTTGTCCATCGTGTAATCAGCAAAAAGAACATTTTCATCATACGTATTAGAACCGATCTTTCCATCCCATCCTTCAGGAGTCGTAGATGATTCACTCACCATACCATTAATTTCAACTTTTGAGATACAAGCATAAGCACCCCATGTTAATTCAGGTCTACACAATTGAGATTGTGACATCGCTTGCCCAGCTACCATACTAAGTAGCGTAAAGCAGCAAAGTAATTTTTTCTTCATAATTTTAATTTGTTTTGATAATTAATAAATAGACATATGACCGGTAGGAAACCAGTGATCACCTACCGGTCCAATTATTTACTTTAGAATTACAATTTGCTGTAATACAGACTCTTTTGTCTCTATTTTTAAAAGATAAGCACCTTTCGATTGCTTACTGATATCTATTTGAGAGGTAGTAATATTGTCCTGTTGTACCAGACGACCATCAATACTATATAAGCTATATTTTACCATATTCATATTTTCACCACCAATATACAAAATGCCATCTGTAGGATTAGGGTAAACATTCATTGCTCCAACTGTATGATCAATTATCATACTGGGATCAGAAGAAACAATCACATAATACTCTTCTAACTGTCCATTTTCCACAGTTCCACAAGGCTGTTCCCCTACCATACTATCAGCATCACCATAATGTATAAAAACACGCATATGTAATTTTTCATTCAGTACTGCATTATCCGGTGCAATCCATCTGAATTCAACAGTTCCCAGATTATCAGCTGAACCAATGGCAGGAATTGCGATCTTCTGAGATTCCTCTTTTTCAAGTATATTATCATGATTCCAATCGATATAGGCACGCATCACATAAGCATCCTTCGAGTTAGAGTTCAGATTCGAATAGGTCACTTTCATTACATATTCTTTTCCTTTCTCTATATGTGCATTCAGTTCTTGATTGTCTCTGAAATCCTCAATAATCTCCGTATTATTCACCTCACCGGTAGTTTCATTAGAGATATTTGCAAATTCCACTTTTTTAATATAGGCATAAGGACGATAAGAAAACTCCGGGACACATACCTCATCAACCGGCTCGTCCGGACCATCAGGGGGGAGTACATGGGCATTCTCTTCACCATATATGATACCATAATCTTCAACATCTCCACTATCAATTTCGCCACAGGGATCTTCTCCGTCTTTGCCTAATGTATAGTGTAACATCACACGGAACCCAAATTCTTTATCCATTACCATATCATCCGGTACAACAATATCAAAAATAAGTACATGCTCTGTACCTGCTTTACCAATCTTACTTATTTTCTGGGGAGCAATCATTTCATCTTGCTGGAATACATAATCACCATTCCAGTCAAACCAGGCACGAACTGTGTAGGGATCATTTTCACCGGATTTCCAGTTTTGCACAGTAACTTCCAATTTATATGTTTTACCTTTCTCCAGTCCGGCTACATAATCAGCCCGGAAATCTTTATACTGTTGTCCATCAAAGTCCGTATTTCTTTCTATTTGAGCAAACTTAACTTTAGAAATGTGTGCATAAGGAGCAAAACGAGGATTAAATAAACAGTAAGAAGTATACGGATCATTAAACAATACTCCAAAATTAATATTCTGTGCAGTTGGCGTTCCATTTTCCACCTTTAAAACAGAAGTATTCAAAGTTATAGAGACATCCTTACGGCTATCGGAAGCCTGGTGACTTAAGGCTTTTCCACTCATCGTAATCATAGCGGTAACATCACTTGTAAGAGTTACTGTTGCCTGTAAACCTGCCGGCAAATTTGAAATTGTATAATCAGTACCTTCTACCAGTACACCGAGTTTGGCAAATGTCATCCCAACACTTGCTTCTAACTGTAAGGAACCGCTTACCTCACCTTGATTATCTATAGTTTCGGAAAAATTCTTTCCTTTTACAATCAGAACTACAGGAACAGCTACATAATCATCATTCTCTCCGGTTGCAACCAGATTTTCTTCTTGCCACAATTCACTACGAGATAGAGATTCATTTAAATAATATTCCATTCGAGCCACCTGTCCTGCAGTAAAATGCCGATAAGCGTCTGTATAATTCATAAAGTTTTCCCAGTCTGTATAATTTCCTTCACAGTTTACCTGATCAGCCGGCCATTTGGAAGTAGCTACAGGAGGGGTATCTTCAATCCCATCATTCGGATAAGTACATCCACCCTCAAAGGTGTGATGTAACCCCATAAAATGCCCGAATTCATGAGTCAAAACCCGGCGAAAATTTTCACTTGTATTATTACCTATATAACTACCGTTGTAGACTACACGAGCCAAATTTTCCATTGTCATTGAATTGTCCGGTAACCAGGAAACGCCGGAATTATAATAATCCCCATCTGCATAAAGATCTTTCATTATATATATATTCATATATCGACTATTGTCCCATGCATATTTCCGGATCGCTTCATCATATCCTCCTCCATTACCAAAACCTTTCTCGGCTTCGTCATAGAATACAACACCTTTCGTCGGATTTCCGTCCGGATCTATTTTTGCCAAACGAAAAGCAATATTCAATGGCTTTTTTATCTCCTCAAAACGACTGCTTGCCCCTGTCTGGTTGTAATCGGCAGTCAATCCTTGAAAATCTTCATTGGTTTGCTTTAAGGCTTTTTCTATTAAGCTATAAGTCACTTTCAGACGAGAATCATTTGTAGCGTCTCCAAATACATGGAAAACAACCGGAATCACATACTGCCCTTGATGATAAGAAACGTTAGTTCTCGTCGCTACCAGAGCATCTACATTTTCAGCTATTGCAGCAGGATGCGATTTCCTATACATCTCTTGTTGATGTTCGAACCCACACACATTTTGCTGTGCCGATACCCCGTTTATACTTCCCATTCCAAGAAGTACACCCAGTAAAAACAGTGTATTTTTTTTCATTTTTCAGATATTAAGTGGGCTTGAAAGGTCTTCACAGACCCCTCAAATCCCTGTTAAACAATTAATAAAAGTTATTTCTAATCGATTTTGTTATTGCTTTGAATCTCCATCAAAGGAACCGGGAGGAAGGCATGCTTCTCGGTACTAAAGTTTTTACGCCCTGCCAAATGTAAAGCTTCATCCAGCTTACCCCAGCGACGGAGATCATAGAAACGGAAGTTTTCTACAGCAAATTCCATCAAACGCTCATGCTCTATTTGAGCCTTTACAGCCTCGTAAGACTCCCCTGACATACCCGGCATATCCCCATGTACCCTTCTTACTTCGTTAATCAGTGGCACGGCCTTTTCTGGATACCCCTGTTCATTGTAAATCTCAGCCTGCATCAATAGAACATTGGCATAACGCATAATAGGTACATTCGTCGAAGTATTGGATTGTTTTAGTTTTTGCATATCATCGGGCATATATTTGCGGAAACAACGATTAATCTCATCATTCGCATCAAATAAATCTGTATACTCAAATCCATATATTCTCTCATTACCATCATTAAAATAAGGATCGTCAAAGAACATACTTGCATATGCCCGGGAATCCAAATTACCTGTAGTAGCAATACGTCCTTCTTTTCTATATTCATTCAGAATCATTTCGCTCGGACGAATCTCATCCCATCCCCTCAATACAGGAGCTGCTACCCAATAGTGCATCACATGTTGGTGATAGGCACCATCAGAGGTATTTCCTGTAAACTGAATTTCAAAGATAGATTCTTTACAATTCTTATTTGTTCCATTAAACATACTTAGAAAATCTTTCTCCAAAGCATAACCTTTCACTTGCTCTAACGCTTCTTCTGCTTTAGTGAGATACTCCGTTTTCTTCTCCGGTTGTTCATAAGCCCGCGTCAGATAGGCCCAACCGAGATAGGCATAAGCAGCACCACTTGTCACGCGGCCAGCTTGTAGAGAAGGACGGGTTAAAGGTAATATTTTACCAGCCGCTGATAATTCCGAACAAACGAACTCCCAGCCTGCTTCCCTGGTAGAAAGAGCCTTATGCGTTTGTTCTTCACTTGTCAAATATTCATCACGAATAATAATCTTCTCCCAGTTCAACAGTAACTTCATGTGATAGTAGGCACGTAAAAACAATGCTTCACCTTCCACACTATTATACTTTTCCTGATCCATCGGATGATCACCTGTCTGAACTTTATTAATACCAAATAAGACATTGTTTGTGTAATTAATACCATTATAGCAATTCATCCAATACTCTTTGATTCGGGAATTCTCATTATTATATGTAAAATCATAAATTTGCCCCCATTCCGGATAGTTATTTACATCCGAACCTTTCTCCATGATATCTTCACGAAAGGTTTCTATCACAAATTTAATTTCAGAGAAATTATAAGTACCACATCTGTTATCCAACTGAGCATACGCAGCAGATAACCCGGATTCTACATCGATAGAATCTCTCCAAAATTTATCAGTAGAAAAATCCGGAGACTCTACCGTTAGAAAGTTATCGCATCCACCCAAAAATGTTGCACAAAAAAGAGAAGTTATATAAATATATTTTTTCATGGCTGATAGTATTAGAATTGATTAAAATGTCACTTGTAAACCAACAACATAAGAGCGAGTAAACGGATAAATAAAGACATCTACTCCTGTATCCAGAATACTGGAAGAGAACTCCGGATCAATACCCGAGTAATTGGTCCATGTCAACAGATTTTCACCGCTAACATAAAAACGACACTTGTCTATATAAACCTTCTTAGTCAGATTTTTAGGTAATGTATATCCTACTTGCAACTGACGTAAACGAATAAAGTTACCTTTTTCCAGAAAACGATCAGATTCGCGAGAATTCATATTAGGATCTTTTAGTATGGCACGTGGCATTACATTACTCCTGTTATCTTCGGTCCATGCTCCCAACGTCGACTTAAACAGATTGATTCCTGCGTCCATTGATTCATAATACAGGCGATTAGCATTATACAATTTATGCCCCCAGGCACTTCCTAATAAGAAAGAAAGATCAACTCCCTTGTAAGAACCGCTAAACGATAAGTTAGCCTCTAATTTGGGTATACCTGAACCACAATATTCTTTATCATTTTCATCAATAACGCCATCATTATTCAAGTCTTTAAATCGGATATCACCAGGTTTCGCATCGGGCTGAAGAACTATATTTTTTATAGAGCCGTCCGGCTGTACAACCTCTGTATAGTGGTTGGTTACATCTTCCGGTGATTGAAATATTCCATCCATCTTGTATAAAAAGAAACTCGCCACGGGATATCCCTCCAAAGTTTGAGTAACAAAATGGCCGGCCCCCTTTAAACCTGATCCATACAGAACCTGGTTAGGATCGGCTTTTAACATCTCGTTTTTAGTAGTAAAAAGATTGAATCCGATATTATATTCAAAACCATTACTATTATCTGCATAATTCAATTCTAACTCAAATCCCTTATTTCTCATCTTCCCTACATTCACTGTCGGGTTATAGATACCAGCGGATGGAGACATAACCTTCTCAATCAATAAATCTTCCGTTGTATTATAATAATAATTCAAAGAGCCCGAGAGCTTATTATTAAAGAAGCCAAAATCAACTCCAATATTCTTCGTATCAGTAGTCTCCCAACGCAAAGCATCATTTACAAGGTATAAGTTAACCATACCTGGCCAAGGATTGGTACCTTGCACGTAGCTCATCCACTGGGTATTGTCACTGGTCATCGTCGGAGCATAATAATATCCTAATGCATTTTCGTTACCCAACCGTCCCCAACTCGCTCTCAATTTCAAGTTACTCACAACATCTCCTGAGAAAAATTCTTCCTCGCTAATACGCCATCCTAAAGCCATAGAAGGGAATACACCCCACCGGTTATTCTTTCCAAATTTAGAGGAACCGTCGGACCGAATTGTTGCCTGAAATAAATACTTACCTGAATATGAATAATTAATACGACCAAAAAATGAAGCACGATTATAATTCCAGAAAGATCCGCTTCCAGTAAATGTTCCGCCTGTACCAGCATCTATCGTAGGTGATGTAGGATCAAAGAATCCCGCTGGAACTTCTGTTATTACTAACTTTCCATTTACCACATCATAGTTCATCTTCTTTCCTTCAACATTGATTTGACTCCAGTCTTTACGAGCTGCAGATAAAGAGTTACCAGCCATCACACTCAGAGAATGTTTACCAAACATTTTATCAAAAGTCAGTACATTATCGAATGTCTGCTCATACCAGTAAGAATTGCTATCATAATTATATGGATATAAGCTCTGTCCCTGAATGTCGGCAGTATACTTCTCCGAATGGTATTTAGTATTCGCATAATATCCTCTATAAGCATATGCTGTCTTAAACTTTAGCCATGGAGCAATATCCACAGTCAGACCTATATTCGCAATAATATCATAACCATTTGTTTTTTTATGTTTAAAATGATCATCTGCCATCACATTACGATTATTGGGCATTTCCAAACGAACTCCATCGACAGTCATATCATTTAAACCATAACCAGAAGGCTGATTTTCATCATAAACAGGTACCATTGGGGCCATTGCATACATCTCTTTTAAGGAATATTGTGGCTGTTGGCTTTGTGTTACTTTAAAAGCTAAAGAAGCATCAAAATTAAAAATCCTTTTTTGCAGATTCAACTTGACACGAGCATTATCCTGAGTGTATTTATTACCCCTGAAAATCCCCTTATCATCCGAATGATTATAAGATATTGAATATTTTGCAATATCAGAACCTCCCCTAATATTGACATTATAATTCTGAGATAAACCATTACGAAGCATCTCGTTTTGCCAATTCGTATCAAACCCGGTCGAATTCTTCAACTTCCCATCTGAATCTTTAAATGATAAATATCCCGGTTTCTTAGCAACAGCGTTTTCGTACATCATATTATGTACATATAGATATTCATCAGAATTCAGCATTTCAAACTTATTGGAAGCACTTGTAAATTGACAGAATGCATTAAAGTCAATCTTAGTTTCACCCTTCTTACCGTTTTTGGTAGTGACTATCACTACTCCATTTGCTGCAACAGAACCATATATAGCAGCTGCCGCACCGTCTTTTAATATCTCCATCGACTCAATATCCTGCGGATTAACAGTGGTTATATCCCCCGGAAAACCATCTACAATATAAAGTGGTTCATTGCTTCCCATCGTTTTAATACCGCGGATTTTAACAGAAACACCTGCCCCTGCATTACCTCCCGACTTCAGAATATTGACACCAGCTACTTTACCTTGCAAAGCCTCTGCCGGATTCGTAGTTGCACGACTGGCCAATGCTTCAACATCCACAGAAGAGATAGCTCCTGTCATATCACTCTTCTTCATTGTACCATAACCAATGACTATCGTTTCATCTAACATCTGACTATCTTCTTTCAAAATAACTTTAAGCGTTTTCCTTCCATTTAAAGAAATAGTCTGCTTGATATATCCCATATAAGAGACATCAATTCGATCATTTGGAGAAACTATTAATACAAATTCTCCATTTAAATCGGTAATCATACCATTAGTTGTTCCAGTAACAACGACATTTGCGCCTATCAATGGCTCGTCATTACTATCCAACACATACCCTTTTAATTGATAATTTTGTGCATAAGCAGAGAGTGGAATAAGAAAGAGTAATGACATTATTGCATATAATAATGTACCTCCTAAGTAATTACTTTGCTTCATAGTAATTAAATTTTAAAGTTAATAAATGCGCTTTTCAAACATGTGACAAATAAACTTCAAAATCTAACTACCACCTAAAAATACTAATCTACATAGCCACTACAAAATAGTAAAACAAAAGACTTTACACCCTACAAAACATTTCTTAAAATGTTGATAATAGCCAATTTATATCTATAAAGAAACCTACAAAATAAAAAAAAATCAAATATCACGTAAATAAGCAGAAATATCATCCTGAGAATGCAAACAGAGTGTTTTTCTTAAGCGATACCTTGCCATACTAATTGCTTTGATAGATATTCCAGTTAACAAAGATATCTCTTTTGTGGATAAATTAATCCGCAAGAAAGTTGCTAACTTCTTTTCACCATGAGTCAATCCCGGATGTTTTTGTTCCAAACGACTCAAGAATTCATGGTTTTGTTCATCAACCTCTTTGGTCAAAGAATTATTATCATCTTCCAGCTTTTTAAATTGGAGAATATAGGTATTTATTTTTTTTAAGTGAGTTAAGATCTCATTATTATTCATTTTATAAGCACTTTTAATCATCTCTCTAATTTTCTCCAGAAGTTCATTCCGACTATTTAAGAAAAGAACAAAATTCGTCAATTCACTTTGTGTACTCTTTAATTTTTCCGATTTTGCACTTAATTCCACAGCTTGTTGTTGTAACTTTAATTCTGTTATTATCTTATCTTTTAATAACAACTCAGTCTGTCCCTTTGCTATCTGTAAATCCTTTTTTCGTTTATATTGTTTAATTAAAAAGAAAGCAAGAAGAGTAATACACAAAAGCAACACAATCGCAAGACTTATATTTCTTTTCAATATTTCAATTTGATGCATATGCTTCTGAATTTCGGATTCTTTTTTCTGATCCTGTAATTTCTGTTTTATGAGATTTCTTTCAATATTTACCAATTCTCTTTTTTGAAGTAACTGTTCCCGTTTCTTTTCGAAATTCAATAAATTATCATAGGCCTCTTTATAACATTTTTGTGCTGCATATACTTTAGAAAGATACTCATAATTATCACAAATTAATTCATGTGCATTAACATCGAATGCATAAACAGCCGCTTTTTTTAAAGCACTCAAAGCCTCATTATTCCTTTTAGCATAAAACAGCTGCATTCCCAAATTGTTATAATTCTCTGCCAATGACCATAAAGCATTCAAATTTTCATTAATGACAATAGCTTCTCGTATTAATTTTATTTTTTCTTCTGTATCACCTTCATAAAGACAAAGATTATTTATATTCGCTGCTATGTTCTTCTTATCACCTAATGTTTTATTTATACGTAAAGCATCCCTAAAAAATTTATCGGCAATCTCATATTCTTTCATATAGACATGAATCAGACCACGTGCATTGTAGGCGTTTGCCATTCCCGAAGAATCTTTAAGTACTTTATAAGTTGAAGTGGCATTATCTATCAGATTTATTGCTTTTGAGAAGTCTTTTAACGAACCATATAAAGCTCCCAAATTAACATTTATCTTAGCCTTGGTTTTGAGATCTTTTGCCGAACAATAAGATAAAGCCTTATAATATGTATTTACACTCATATCGAAATTACCATAAAGCATGTAGGCATGACCAGATACAATTAATGTAGAAACAATCAAATTGGAATCTGTAGTTTGTTTTAGTATATCAAATGCTTGCAATGTGTAATCAACAGCCTGCTTTGGATCAGTCAGAAGTGATTTGTAAGATTTATCCAAATATTTCCAAACATCTCTTTGGTAAGAGTTAGCATTAATTGTATTAAAAAAGAAAACAAACGACAGAAATAGTAACAAGTTTTTCATAATAATAAAGTTAGTCTAACATTAGGTATATAAATAAATATCTTCAATTCTCTAATAGTATAGAAAATCAAAGATATAATTATTTCTTCACATGTATAAATTAATATAGATAAGAATGTGAAAATATTATTTCATTCCAAAACTATCCGAAACAGAATATTCCAAATAAAATACTAATAAGCAAAAGATTATCAAGAATAATAAAACTTCAAAATTGATAAAAGTAAATATAGAGCGCCACTATAGTATAACATTTTTCACTCACATTTCTTTAAACTCCACTGGTAAAGTAAAATAAAATGTGGTTCCGATTCCTACTTTGGAACGTACCCATATGTGGCCCCCCATCTTTTCGGTCAGCATTCTGCATATAGTCAATCCAAGCCCTGTACCTTGTACAAAATCATTTACTTTCCCAAAGCGACTGAAAATAGTAGTTACACGCTCTGCCGGTATACCAATGCCCGTATCAGAAACATATCCCTGTACAATCTGTTCTTTCTTCTCAAAACCGAAATGAATTTCTCCATTTGAAGTGAATTTAATAGCATTACTGAGCAGATTCAACCATATCTGAGAAATACGGTCCCAATCACCTTGAATGGACAATTCAGGATCAACTTCGTCCAAAATAAGTTTCACACCAGGCTGAACAGAACTATGGTTCAAATAATATAATTGCGCACACACATCTATCAATCTCACCGAGCGTATCGAAAATCTTAATGAACCAGCCTCAAGAGCAGACAAATCGAGTATATCATTAAACAAGTTCAAAAGTAAACCTGAATTCTTTTCTACAAGTTCTGCATACTGAAGTTGTTCTTCTTTGTTTATCGATTCTATAATAAGTTTAGAGAAACCTACAATCGCATTCAACGGTGTACGAATTTCATGACTCATATTAGCAAGGAAAGAAGATTTTAACTTATCAGCTTCTTCTGCCTTAATACGCGCTGTGATCAACTCTTTTTCTACCTTCTTAATATCAGTTACATCCCAGCCTACGCCAATGATATATGGATGCTCATTACCTGAAGGAACCAATGTTTTTATCATCGTCACCATACGTATATCTCCCGAAAGTGTAGTATATTCTTCCAAATATTCCATTCTTCCAGTTTGCATCACAGCAAAATCACCTGCACGGAACCGTCTGGCTTCCTCACTATTTGGAAAAATCTCAATATCAGTCTTTCCTACAGCCACTTCTACAGCAATGCCTGTTTGTTCCGCAAAAGCTCTGTTCCAATAAAGATAACGAAAATCATCTCCCGTATCTTTTACGAATAAATATACGGGAACATTATTCAAAATTGCATGCATCAACGAATTCAGGCGAATTATCTCGTTTCGCTGAGAAGCATTCAACACTTCCGCTTTAACCTTTTCAGAAACATCCCTACACATACAAAGCAAATATTTTTCGTCCAGAGGAAAAATACGATTCTCATAATGATGTAAAATACCATCAAGCATAAGTGAATGTTTCGCTATAGACCCCTGTCCGGTAGCAATCACTTTATCCATATTTTTCCGAACACTGTCATACGCTTCTTCCGGAACAATATCTTTTACATTTGACCCTACAATACTGCCTGAATCAGTACCTTCTACATGATTAGTTGCCGGAGAAGATGCAAGTTCCACAATGTTTGCATCATGATCAAAAACAGTAAGCATATCAGGTAATGCATCTAAAATACGGGTACTATATTTCTCGCGAAATCGTCCTGTTTTCAAAGAGGAAAGTTCTGAAGAAAGTTTTTCTACTTTTTTCTCTAAATTCTCTACAATTATTAGTAGTTCTTCTTTCGTTTTTTGTTCATATAGTCCCATAAAAAAGTATCTTCCTCAGAGGTGTATTGTTGTATATGTTGATCATTTAGATGCAAATATATGTTTTTTACATAAAAACAGATGCATATCTCCAAATTATTATTGATAAAAAATGTCATAGCTTTTGCCCTACTACTCAGAAAGTTCTATCTTTGCATCACTTTTATTTTAAACAAATTACATATGTCTACAGAATTATTCTCTACCCTGCCCTATAAAGTGGCAGACATCACACTTGCAGACTTCGGTCGTAAGGAAATCGATTTGGCAGAAAAAGAAATGCCTGGCCTTATGGCTCTTCGCGAAAAGTATGGAGAATCCAAACCGTTGAAAGGTGCCCGTATCATGGGTTCATTGCACATGACCATTCAAACTGCCGTACTGATTGAAACACTCGTTGCTTTGGGTGCCGAAGTACGCTGGTGCTCTTGCAACATATACTCAACCCAGGATCATGCCGCAGCTGCCATTGCTGCTTCAGGTGTTGCCGTATATGCATGGAAAGGTGAGACACTGGAAGATTACTGGTGGTGTACGCTTCAGGCATTGACCTTCCCCGGTGGCAAGGGACCTACGGTTATCGTAGATGACGGTGGCGATGCCACTATGATGATTCACGTAGGATACGACGCCGAAAATAACGCGGCCGTACTTGATAAAGAAGTACATGCAGAAGATGAAATAGAACTGAACGCTATCTTGAAAAAAGTGCTGGCAGAAGATAAAGATCGCTGGCATCGTGTAGCAGCTGAGATGCGTGGTGTATCGGAAGAAACAACCACTGGTGTACACCGCCTGTATCAGATGCAGGAAGAAGGAAAACTACTTTTCCCGGCATTCAATGTAAACGACTCAGTAACCAAATCAAAGTTTGACAACCTCTATGGTTGCCGTGAATCACTGGCCGATGGTATCAAACGTGCCACAGATGTAATGATCGCCGGTAAAGTAGTAGTAGTGTGTGGTTATGGTGATGTAGGCAAAGGTTGCTCCCATTCAATGCGTTCTTACGGAGCCCGCGTACTGGTAACAGAGGTAGACCCGATCTGCGCATTACAAGCTGCAATGGAAGGCTTCGAAGTAGTAACCATGGAAGATGCATGTAAAGAAGGTAATATATTCGTAACTACCACCGGCAATATCGATATTATTCGCATTGACCACATGGAACAGATGAAAGATCAGGCTATTGTTTGCAATATCGGTCACTTTGACAACGAAATTCAGGTAGAAGCTCTGAAACATTATCCGGGTATCAAATGCGTAAATATCAAACCGCAAGTAGACCGTTATTATTTCCCTGACGGACACAGTATCATCCTGTTGGCTGACGGCCGTCTGGTAAATTTAGGATGTGCTACCGGACATCCCTCTTTCGTAATGAGTAACTCTTTCACAAATCAGACGCTGGCACAAATCGAGCTATTCAGCAAGAAATACGATATCAATGTATATCGCCTGCCTAAGCATCTTGATGAGGAAGTAGCTCGCCTGCATCTTGAGAAAATCGGAGTAAAACTAACCAAATTAACTCCCGAGCAAGCTGCATATATTGGTGTGTCAGTAGATGGACCGTATAAAGCAGAGCACTACCGTTATTAACTTTTCAATTTGACGATTTACGATTTACGATGGAGTCCTCCTTTGGTTATCACCATCCGAATCCGTAAATCGTCAAATCAAAAATGATACAAAACTCAATTGCAAATCATAAATCGTCAAATTGTAAATGAAAAAGTTTCTCCCCGACCTCATCGCCATTCTGGCATTTATCATTCTCTCCTTTGCTTATTTCTTTCCGGCAGTCATTGAAGACCGGGCACTTTTTCAACATGACAGTGTTGCCGGGATAGGAGCAGGACAAGAAGCTAAAGAATATCACGAACGTACCGGTGAAACAACCCGTTGGACAAACAGTCTTTTTGGTGGTATGCCCACCTATCAGATTTCTCCCAGTTACGATTCTGTCAAGCCACTGAAATGGATAGAAAACATCTACCGCCTCTATCTTCCACCCTATGTATGGCTTACATTCATTATGATGTTAGGGTTTTATATCCTGCTGCGAGCATTCGGATTGCCAGCATGGCTGGCTGGGTTAGGAGGTGCTATCTGGGCCTTCTCTTCCTATTTTTTCATACTGATAGCTGCCGGACACATCTGGAAGTTCATCACTTTAGCCTACATCCCCCCCACGATAGCCGGCATTGTGCTCGCATATCGAAAGAAATATTTATTAGGAGCCATTGTCACCGCTCTGTTCATAGCTTTACAAATACAATCCAACCATGTACAGATGTCATATTACTTCTTATTTGTCATCTTATTTATGGTAGGTGCTTTTTTTGAAGAAGCATGGCGTAAAAAAGAGCTGCCTCATTTTTTTAAAGCCAGTGCTATATTGGTAGTAGCCGCCCTCATCGGAGTCTCCACCAACCTGTCGAACCTCTATCATACTTACGAATACAGTAAAGAAACGATGCGGGGAAAGAGCGAATTGGTACATGAAGGTCCTAAAGCCGAACAAACCAGTAGCGGACTCGACCGTGACTATATTACCCAGTGGAGCTATGGTATCGGCGAAACACTCAGCCTTTTCGTTCCCAATATAAGAGGTGGAGCTTCTGTTCCGCTATCGGAGAACAAAACTGCTATGGAAAAAGCCAACCCAATGTACAACGGGCTGTATTCACAGATCACCCAATACTTTGGTGACCAGCCAATGACTTCCGGTCCGGTCTATGTAGGCGCTTTTGTCATGGCACTCTTTATATTGGGATGCTTTATCGTAAAAGGTCCTATGAAATGGGCACTGCTTGGAGCCACTCTTTTCTCCATTCTACTGTCGTGGGGCAAGAATTTCATGCCACTCACTGATTTCTTCATCGATTACATACCGATGTACAATAAATTCCGCGCAGTATCTTCCATACTGGTTATTGCAGAGTTTACAATTCCACTGTTAGCCATATTCGCCTTAAAAGCAATCATTGACAAGCCCGATGTATTAAAGCAAAACCGCCGCGGAGTAATTATCAGCTTTGCATTAACTGCAGGTGTGGCATTGATTCTGGCAATAGCTCCGGACATACTTGTACCCAGTTTTATTCCTGCACGTGAACTGGCAGCCCTGCAACAAGCTATCCCCGGAGATCAGCTCTTGCCAATTCTTGATAATCTGAAAGAGATGCGCATGAATATGGTAACCTCAGATGCCTGGGCAAGTTTCCTGTTTATCTGTGCTGGGTTCGTTCTTCTTTTCCTCTATCAGCGAGGTAAGTTGAGTACTGTATGGACAGTAAGCGCCATTGCCGTACTTTGTATAGGAGAAATGTGGCATATCAATAAACGCTACCTGTATGACGATATGTTTGTCCCACAATCCGCACGTATAGAAACCTTCCAAAAGACTCCTACCGATGAACAAATCCTGCAAGATAAATCATTGGATTATCGTGTGTTGAACTTTGCATCCAATACATTCAACGAAAACAATACTTCGTACTGGCACAAGAGCATAGGAGGCTATCATGCCGCCAAGTTACGCCGTTATCAGGAAATGATAGATCACCATATTGCTCCGGAGATGCAAGCCACATTCAAAGAGATAGCAGTAGCCGGTGGAGAAATGGACAGTGTAGATGCCAATAAGTTCCGTATTCTGAATATGCTGAATACGAAATACTTTATATTCCCTGTCAACCAACAAGGCCAGACAGCTCCTATCCTCAACCCCTATGCATACGGTAACGCATGGTTTGTAAACAATGTGAAGTATGTCAATAACGCCAACGAAGAAATTGCTGCTGTTGGTGAAGTGGATCTGAAGAATACAGCTGTTGCAGATGTTAAATTCAAAGAGGCTTTGAAAGGAAAAACTGAAGATCTCAAAGTAGATTCCCTAAGTACAGTCAAGTTGACCAATTATGAGCCCAATCACCTGATTTATGAAACGTCCTCTCCGAAAGAGGGAGTTGTAGTATTCTCAGAGATATTCTATCCGGGATGGCAAGCTACCATTGACGGTCAGCCGGTAGATATTGCCCGAGCCAACTATATTCTGCGTGCTGTAAACGTTCCTGCAGGCAAACACACCGTCGAAATGCGTTTCGATCCGAAGAGTCTGCATGTTACAGAGGGCATTGCTTACAGTGGATTGGCATTACTAATTATCGGAGCAATAGCAGGATTATGGATCTATTGCAGAAAGAAGCAATAAAGTAAAAGTTTTCCACAAAAACACAAGTACTAACACGCTGATAATCAACGAATATAAAAGTGTACATTCTTGTATGTCAAGAGTGTACACTTTTGTTATATAAGAATGTACATTCTTATGATACATAAATGTACACTCTGTAATTCCTTTTATTTCACCACAATGGTCTTATTGAAATGGATACGATCGGAAGAGCTGCCAACCTGTATCTCAAATTCACCAGGTTCTACTATATGCTTCATACGGGCATCATAAAGAGCTAACTCCGAAATCGGCAGCTCCAACGTTATCGTTTCCTTTTTACCTGCTTTAACCAATACCTTTTTGAAAGCTTTCAATTGTTTGATAGGGGTAGCAACCGAACTAATCTTATCACGAACGTACAACTGAACAACCTCTTTTCCATCCCGTTTTCCGGTATTCTCAATCTCAACAGTAACAGTCAACTTACCTCTGTCTGAGAAAATAGAATCACTTAAATTACAATCGGTATACTTAAATTCGGTATAACTCAAACCATAGCCAAATTCCCATAGCGCATAAGGGTGCTCAAAAATATAATGCCCTGCCGGTTCTTCGTAAGTACCCGGACGGTCAAATCGCTGTACACGGTCCGTAGGAAAATAATTATAAAAGCAAGGTGTATTTCCCGTACTGCGCGGAAACGATACATTTACACGTCCTGAAGGATTCACATTGCCAACCAGAATATCGGCCATAGAACGCCCTTGCTGCTCACCAGCATACCACTGTGCCAATACAGCATCCGCATTTTCTTTCGCCCAGGTCATTACCAATGGTTTACCCGATATAAAAACAACCACCATCGGTTTGCCTGTTGCTTTTACTGCTTTCAATAGTTCCATTTGCTTACCAGGTAACTCCAAAGAAGACAAATCGAATCCTTCACCTGCCGTAGAATAACGTGGGCCGCGTCCCAGGAAAGTACTACGTGTACCTACCGCCACAATGGCCAAATCACTTTGTTCTACAAGTCTTACTGCATCCGCAATATTCTCCTCCTTCTGGCTCCACCAGTCACAACCATCTGCCTGTTGCAGTTTTACCTTATTCTTCATTACCTCCTTTAAACCCTGGTATAAAGTTACCCCCTCTTTCGTATCCGGAGTAGTCCATGCATAATCTCCGAAGATAGTCTGATTACTATTAGGCCCTATTACAGCAATTGATTTATATTTCGATAAATCAAGTGGTAAGATGTTATTCTTGTTTTCAAGCAAGATAGCACTCTCATCCGCGATCTCTTTTGCCAAAGCGATGTGTTCGGCAGAACGAACGACCTTTTTCACCTGTTTCGGATCACCGAAATAAGGACGGTCAAATAAACCTAAAGCAAACTTCACATACAAAACACGCCGTACAGCCTTATCAATATAGCTTTCATCTATAATTTTCTCTTTCACCTGTTGTTCCAGTGTTTCGTAATCAGAATCCACGTCCAGATCAACACCGGCTATCAACGATAGACGGGCAGCTTCTTCACGGGTAGAGGCAGCATAATGAAAAGTCATCACCCGATCAACGGATCCCCAGTCAGAATATACATATCCTTTAAATCCGAGTTCATCGCGCAATACATCGGTCATATAATAAGGAGATGCTGAAACAGGAATGCCATCATAGGCACTATAGCAACTCATAATACAAAGCGGATCAGCTTCTTTAATAACGCGTGCAAAAGGATAAAGATGCATACTTCGGAATTCACGTTCACCGCCACTGACAAAGGCACAATTCAGTCCTCCCGTCGGTGTACCATGTGCTACAAAATGTTTCGGGGTACATGTAATCCGGTGCTTCTGGTATCCCTTCACAAAGCCAATTCCCATTTCAGCAATCAGATAAGGATCCTCGCCATAAGTCTCCTCCACCCTGCCCCAACGCAGTTCTCGGGCAATATCAAATACGGGAGATAAAACCTGGTGAATACCCATCGTTGCCGCTTCGGCACCTGCTGCCTCCGTCATGCGCTCTATCAATCCGGGGTTAAACGTGCTTCCTTGTGCAATAGCATGCGGAAACAAGGTAGAATTATTTTGTAAAATACCCTGGATACCTTCTACAGCTGTTAAAATTGGGATACCCAACCGGGTTTTAGTCAGCATATAATTCTGTAATTCGTTATAGATTCGGGCACATTCTTCTGCAGTCTGGCCCATTTCATGGGTACATCCATAACTCTGTCCGCCAAAAACACGTTCTATCTCATCAATCCTGCCAACGGGTTTGTTCTGTAGTTGTAACACCTTCTCCTGCAAAGTCATACGGCGCAGTAGGTCTTCCACACGGTTTTCGATAGGAGCGTCCGGATTCTTATACAATGGTTTATCATTGGTTCCCCACACAAAACCGGTAGTCCCGATACATACCCCTAAAACTATCAAAAAACTCTTTTTCTTCATATTATTACTAATGTTCATTTAGATAAGCAAATAGCCTCATTCAATGTCTCTTTCTATCGTATTTATTTTATGTATCTTATTCAGAGCAACACTATTTATACGAATATCAGCACTCTTTTCGCCCATACTTGCAACCCATCCCAATTGAACGGTTGTCTCTTCATCCAATGTAAAACTCAATGTTTTTACTCCCGTGGTACGCCCCCAATTAAGGTAAGCCAAGGACTGTGCTTCAACCTGATCTACATTTGGTATTTCACTACCGGCAACCACTACCCCATATGGATTCAGGTTATTGCCTTTCGAAGTATTCACATTGAATGAGAACTCGTATGTCCCGGCAGGCAGAGTTACTTCCTGCCATATTTTACCATTTTCAATGGCAGCGGCATAATTCATCGTAGATATATTTATAAATGTCTTACCGGCAGAAGCCTCATAGAAAGTACCGGTAGTACCATTATTCTGTGTCAACAGATTAGAGGTATACTTCCAGTCTTTCAGAATTCCACTTTTCTCTGTACTATCGTCACTCCGCATCACAGGGTCAGTGGCATTTTTCAATACGCTGGCCGTCAACGTTTCATCCGCTTCTACATTTGCTTCAATCTCAAAGATATCCACGGCTGTAACATCCGGCAGATAGTAAGTTTTCATCTTAAAGCCACTCATCGACTTGTAGTCTTCCAGAATCGTTTCCTGCTCAGCTTGTTCTACTTCTACCATACGCTCCTGGCCATTAGTATCCGTATACCAGATACGGACATAAGGTGAATGAGTATCAGCAGTAGCCCATTTTATCGTAGTAGCATTATTGTCACATACCACAGACGAAATGCCTCTGTTATACAATGTACTTTCATAAATAGTACCATAAGAAGAGCCAATGAGTGATTCCGGTACAGAAGCATGTCCGTTGTCATCAAAAGTCTGAACAACAAAATTATAAATACCCTCCTTCAATGGGATATCGTAAGTAAATACTTCCGCTCCTTCTCCACGCTGAATAGGCAAGTCAATTACTTCTTTCCCCATATTATAGGTAATACGAAGCCGGGTAATTTTAGGATCAATAAGAATACCATAGAATTGTACACGCCCTTTTCCGGAACACATCTGCATACCCTCCGGCTTACCAATATACAGTATCTCCTTTCCATCCGTATACTTCAGATACTCATCCATCTGTGTACAAGAAGAAAAACCGCCAAGAAATAAGAACAAAGCCGCTATTGCCAATCTATATTTAAACATCAATTTCATAATTCAAGCATTTATCAATTATTCGTTTCTGATTTATCATCTCCCCAGAAAGTAACCTCAGTAAATACCATATTAGAGTTACCAGTCCAGTTATCAATACATTTGATACGGATATAACGCACACGTGGCGCATCCAACGGAAAGTCAGCATTATCACCTTCCCGTGCAGCCAGACGATCATCCTCAGTCAGTTCACTTCCAGGCAAACCGGAAGGCTTCTCGTTTTCAATATGAAGTAATTTTATCCAACTATCCCAGCTACCGGATTTATCCAGTTCTGCACATCCCCAGACTTCATACACTTTCGGAGAAACATCGTTATAAAAGTGCTTGTCATCCTGTACAAACTTCAAGTTAAAACGACTCAACTTCGCCAGGACTCCAAGGTCAAAAGTAAACCAGGTAGGGCCATTATGCTCTTCAATACCTGTATGGGCTCCTGTCTGTCCGTCACCATCGGCAGCTGCCCGTCCATCCCAGATATACTCCATCTTACTTTCATAGAAAGTACATGGAAAATCACCGGGCAGAATCACTTCTTTGAATTTTTTCTTATCAAGTTCGGCCTCGTATATCGGAGTAAGGGTTTCTTTCTTTACCTGTGACTTATTACCCCATTTATCCTGAAAATAAATTTCAAAATCACGGGATATATCCAGATAACCACGTACGGAGAATGTGGCTTTGGGTAACCCTGTATAGAAAGTTTCTGTATTGACCATTTCATTATCCTCATTCGGAGTAGAAACATAAACTGTTAAGTCTGCTTTTGATGTATTCGCAAACGAAAAGGTCATACCCCCAAAGTCGGGTTGTACTTCCAGCGTCTCATAAGCCGCCTGTACAGGAGGGGTATCTGCGGAAACCTGTATATTCACCGGTGCAGAATAATTCTCACTACGGTCCACGGCATATACATCCAATGAGTAGGTATCCATATCTCCAAAACCTTCGACCAGCAATGTATTCGTGAAGTAAGAAGCCTTAAATTCATACTTCTTGCCTTCTTTATTTGTATAACTGGCTGCTACATAGAGTAAATCAGGATCTGAAGGCAATGTATATGTAAGGAGTACAGAACCCGGCATCTTGATATAAGTTACATCACGCACCGGTGCAGGTGCTTCGCTATCATTTTCCAAAGGCTTCACAAAGTCGGTTTGACAGCCAACAAGAGCCATCAATATCCCCAACATAAGTATATATATTCTTATTGATTTCATATCTCTTTCTGTTTTTAATCAAATAAACGATTTATTGCCATCCCGGATTTTGTACCAGATTGGGATTGATCACCAATGACTTTTCTTTAATGGGCCAGAAGTAATCACGTGGTGCCACAAATTGCTGAGTATACATGGCGGTCAGCTGATAATAAGTATCCACCGTTTTACCGCGAGGGTTCCATGCCATCAATGTTTTATTATATTCCTTATCAGCTATTTTCCAGCGCCGCACATCCCAAAAGCGTTGTCCTTCAAACATCAGTTCAATGGCACGTTCACGCTGAATAATCTCGCGTAATCCCAACTGAGTTCTAAACTTATTCGACTTACGTGAATGTTGCTCCCAGGACTCTTTCACTCCTAAAAGCCCTGCACGTGCTCTGATTTTATCCACATAGCTAATTGCCAGTGTACGGGCAGCCTCAGAATCCGAAGCTTCATTAACAGCTTCAGCATAAAGCAGATAAAGATCGGCCAAACGGAACTCCGGCCACGGATATTGTTCTGTATTCCATCCGCTTTCAGTATTCACAAATCCCAAATTTACTAATTTTTTAGCCCAATACCCCGTTTTAGAATACCCGTAAGCTCCCAAAATACCTTGTGCTTGTCCGGCACGTCCCTTTAGTTGCCAGATATCAGATGAATTTCCGGAAACACAGTTGTTTTGATACCACAAGCATCCGTCAAAACCAATATTTGCATAATAACGGGGTTCCCGGTCAAAATTAGCACTGACCGTTTCATAATCCGGAATCAAATAAAACTCATTCGCTGTATTATTGGTATTCTTCTTTACCTTCAGGCGGTTAGCGTATTCCCATTCTTTATCTTCATCAATAGGTACTCCGTTTTTTGTATAGTACAATTCTGTAATATACATTGTCGGATTTATCTTTTCAGACGCACCATGCATATTCGATGGATACTTACCCACACGTGACATACACGACTGTTGTAAACCACCCGTCAAGCGACCGGACAATCCCCAGATCAGCTCATCATTCCACTTTTCTGTCACACACTCGCGTAAACTTAGCTCACGTTTCAATTTAGCACTGAATACCAGATTTGTATGTGTTTCATGCAACACAATGTCCGGACTGATTCCGTCTTCACCCTGCTCACACATTTTAATAGCCTGTTCACAAGCTTCCTGAGCATCGACCCATTTCTGTACACTATACTCGCTATTAAACAAATGCTCACCGTCTTTATCCACAAAATCAGCATAATCCGGGTTACCATTAAACAACGGACTGGCAGCCATTACCAATAATTTAGCTTTCAGCATCAAAGCTGCCGGGCGAGTAATACGTCCCAGTTCTGTTGCCTGATCATCTATCTTCACAGGTAAATCTGTCTTTGCCTCATCAAGCAAATCAGAGATATAAGAGACTACTTTATCAACCGGGGCGCGTTTCAGCCGTACTTCTTCCGGAGTAGCAGAGATTGGCAGATTTTCATCTGCTATCACAATCGGGCCATACATACGCAACAGTAAATAGTGGTAATAGGCTTTCAGAAACTTCACTTCCGCCAACCACCTCTTCCTCATCGAAGGGGCAAGATCGCCTACATAATCCGTATCAGACACATAAGTCAGAAATGTATTACAATCACGAAGCCCTTCATACAGACTATGAGCCGCACCATTACCCCCATCCCAATAATTAAGATAAGGATCATTCACATTCTGATATCCCAATCCGATACGCCAGGTAGCATAGTCATCGCCACTCTGGATAGGATAGAAAGTAGCTAATTCATCACCACCCATCAAACCAACATTTGCCCGTTCACTATGATACTCCGGAATATAAGAATAGCAAGTAAACAGATACTTCTCGGCTTCATTACGGTTACTGAAAGAGTGTTCAATAGTACCTACATTATCGGGCACAACATCCAGATAATCGCCACAAGCACTCAACATCCACATTCCACTGGCACACAAAGAGATACAAGCCAGGTTTCTTAGTTTATTTTTCAAATTATATTTCATAGCTTTTCGTCTCCTCTATTTAAAAAGTTAATTGGACACCCAGGTTAATAACCCGCTGAATAGGATAACCTAATCCGTTACCTCCCATTTCAATATCCCACATATGGAATCCGCTGAGCACAAACAGGTTATTACCACTACAATAAATACGCGCAGAATTTATATAAGCCTTCTTTGTCAATGTTTCCGGGAAGGTATATCCAACTTCCAGCGTCTTCATACGCAGAAAAGCTCCGTTACGCATAAACCAGGTACTCTTTTGAATATTATTCTCCATACGAGTACTGCTCAGACGTGGCCACAAAGCGTAGATATTACGATTGGTTTCTGTCCAGTGATTATCAGCATAGGCCTTTAGCAAAGGAATGTCTTTCCACATTGATACATTATCCCAGTTAGTGTCTTCATATACATGCACAAACGGAGAAGTGTTTTTAGCATCCAACCAGAAAGTAGAACGGGCAGATCCCTGAAAGAAAGCCGAAACATCAAAACGTGCACTGCCAAAAGAGAAGCCAAAACCATAAATAATTTCCGGAACAGTCGGGAAACCAATAGGTACCTGGTCAAGTTCGGTAATCTGTCCATCACCATTTACATCACGATATTTAATATCACCGGCCCCATATTCGCCAAATGTCTGCTTCGGAGAGTTAGCCACATCGGCCTCATCGATAAACAGGCGTTCTGCAATATAACCATATTCCTGTTTCAGAGACTGCCCTACGTGGAGTTTATACTTTTCGTTGTATTCCGGTTCTTCATATTTCAGGAACTCACTATGAGCATACGTAAAATTACCATGTAATTGCAACCACATCCCCTTCCGGAACACTTTGTTATAATCTACAGATAAATCCAGACCTCTCGCTTTCGCCTCACCCACATTAGCACGTACCTTTGCCGAAAGTCCCATAGTAGAAGGAATAGACTCACGGTCCATCAGGATATTGGTACGATGTTCGGTAAAATAATCCACCTGCACATTCAGACCGTCAAACAACGACAATTCAAGACCATAATTAGACTTATAAGCCTTTTCCCAGGTAATATCCCGGTTATCATAACGCCTTACTGTTACTCCGTTCTTTGTATAATTAAAGTCCGTACCAAAACCATAACTCTTACCACTATCATTTGCATCTACCTCAGACAGATAGAAAAAACGGTCATTTTCGTCGCCAATAGCATCATTTCCTACCAAACCATAGGTATATTTCAATTTAAACTTCGGAAGCACCTTCTTCAACGGTTCCCAGAATTTTTCATTGGAAATATCATAACCTATACCGATAGCAGGAAAAAAACCATAGCGTTCGGAACGGTAAAAACGTTCGGAACCATTATAACCGAAGTTAAATTCAGCCATATACCGATTATTAAAAGCATAGGTAAAACGACCGGACAATCCCTGATTACGATAGGGCAAAGACTTTTGCAGATTGTCTTTTTGTGAGTCGTCTTTAATATTCGATACTCTTTTTTCACGACGCTGGTATACCAGCAAACCGCTTACATCATGGTCCCCGAAAGAACGGTTGTAAGACATCGCAGCCTCCATATATACAGTAGACTGTACATCCGTCCAGGAACCGGTAGACTCCAGGTATTCCGTCGGATTTGAATCCTCATTCAATTGCATAATAGAATACGAACCTCCTTTGTCATAAGAACTTACATTATAGAAGTAAGGACTCGATGCACGACCTACTTCAAAATAAGCATAACGGGAAGTATTGAATAAACCACGTACATTCAGTCCCTTGGTGATAAATGACAAATCCTGCTTCAATTCAAATTGTGCATCCATTGTCGATTTAGAATAATCCTTATATCCTTTGGTCAATTCCGCATAAGGATTCGTATATTCCACATTATTATTATACAGTGCGTTACCATACAGCACATGTTTAGCAGAAGGAAGATCGGAAGCAGGGTAATAAGCCGGAAATAATACCGGATTGGAAACCATAATCTTCTTATACATCGTATCTCCTCCATCAAGCGGTCCGGTATAGTCATCAAATGTACCTGCCAACCGGACAATTGCCTCAGTCGTTTTCGTCAGATTAATATTTACATTCGATCTCAGCTGGTAAGTGCTCAGATCAATGTTATTTTTATAACCGGCATACTTATCATTCTTCAGATTACCATTATCTTTCGAAAAAGTGGCAGCAATATAATAACGAGCCACTTTTCCACCACCACTCACACTCAGGTTAGCGCGCTGGTTTGCTACCAACGGATTAGTCATCAGCTTGCGCCAGTCATTAGCCGGATACAGATACGGATTCTTACCGGCAATTGTATTGGCTATTTTCTCACGTGAATATGCCAAAGGAGCCAATGGATTGCGTGTTGTTACCGCCTCATTCGCCATTTGCATATAAGTGATCGGATCTGCCAATTCTATATTCGATGTATTGGAAGAGAAGGAATTCTCTACACGCAGACTGACCTTAGCCGGCCCCTCCTTACCTTCTTTTGTCTGTACCTGAATAACGCCATTGGCACCACGTGCACCATATAAAGCCGTAGCCGTAGCATCTTTCAGGATAGAGAAGGCAGCTATATCATCCGGTTGCAAACGTGCCAGTTCAGTAGAAGTAGTTTCAATACCATCAATCAAAATCAACGGATCTTTCTTATAGCCGAAAGTTGTCACACCACGGATAAAAAAGTCAGCATTGTCCTGCCCCGGTTCACCACTGCGCTGATAAGCTATCAAACCGGACATACGCCCCGCCAATGCAGTAGTAAGGTTACTGGAAGGTACCTTTAAAGCCGCAGGTTTTACCGTCTGGATAGAACTAACCATACTCTCTTTTTTCTGCGTACCAAATGCTACCACTACTACTTCATCAATACTGACAGCATCTTCTTTCATTTCCACATCAATACGTTTCTGATTTCTCACTACAATTTCCTGTGTTTGCATTCCTAAGAAAGAAAACACCAATGTAGATCCGGCAGGCACATTAGACAGTGTATATTCACCATCCAAGTCAGTAGTTACCCCGTTGGTCGTACCCTTTACTACTACGGTTACAGCAGGTAGCGGTTCACCCAATTCATCTTTAACTACCCCCTTCACCACTCTGTTATCGAGTACTTCCGCATAGCCCGATACACTACAGGAAAACAGCAACAAGGCCAAAATGAACTTAAATACTTTCCGGAAAGAAAGTTTCTCAAACATGTGTTTTTCCATACATAATTATTTTAAATCATCACTTAATTTCATTACAAGATTATACACTCATAAGAATAATGTTTATCATATGCAAAGGAAGCTTAAAAAAAGACAGTAATCAATAGACAAAAACATCATGGATATGGAGAATCTTACCCAAAGGAAAAGTCAGTCAGCCTCTCCCCCTTGCAGCATGAATTTATACTCCGGAAATTTTGTACAAATGTCATTAAAACAAGGAATAAACAAACATTTTACACAAATATCGCTTGTTTTAATAACAAGAACTTTTAGAATTCTGCTACAACCAGAAGAAAAACTGTATAAAGAGCCGCAATAACATGCAACAGAAACTGCATATTATCACTTTTTCCGGATATAAATGCATTTATTCCGGCACGTTAGTTACGGTTTCATTACTTCAAAAACTCCGAGACTCTACGAGGAACGATACGAATGTCGTAGAGAAACGATAAGAGTGTCGTAGAGAAACCTCTGAATCTCTACCGGACTACCTGTTTTTCCGCTGGTTGCTCCCCGGAACAGAGCTATCCAAAAATAGAATAAAGAGCAAGATAGATAATATTTGGGAACAAACTGCATAGTAAATACAGAACAAGGGTACAAAATAAATTCAATCAGCATCAAACCCTAACAATCTGAAAAATCCAACTCCCAAATAAAGACAATTCCGGACACCTTTGCTGCCGCTCTTCACAAACAAGCAAATTTTCGGAGCTCAGGATTATCACTTTGACAGTCTGACATTTTGATACATACACCACATTTATATTACATCGGTTCATTGGCACATCTGTGATGAATCAAATCTATGCCGATCAACTAAAATCTTAGGAGGAGTCAGTCACTATTACAACTATTTTTTGGTAAGCTTGGAATAAATTTCTTATCGCCTTATTACAAAAGCTTTGGGAGAAGTGACCGATTTTGAGATAATGAGTTGACAACCGCTCTTATTACTACATTTTACCTTGGCTTGCTTTCAAAGTAACTCGAAAATAAAGAAATGCATTTCCTTTATTTATATATATAGCATAATTCTGCACAAAACATCTAAATTAATTGGGAGAAAGTATATTTAGACTAAAAATTTTTGAATACCAACCTCCTTCATTATCTTTGTAACTTCTGATAATATACAATTATCAGAAGTAAAAAACGGTGATTATGGATAAGAAAACATTAACTGAAGAAGATATAAAGTTGCGTTTCATTACTCCGTCTATTACAAATGCCGGATGGACAAACAAGTTGATACGTATGGAATATTATTTTACCGATGGTAGAGTAATATTCCAAGGGAATGTTCATGCCCGCCAAAAAGGGAAGAAAGCCGACTATTTATTACATAGTTCGCCCAATCACCCCATAGCCATTGTTGAGGCAAAAGACAATACTAAGCCGTTAGGTGGAGGTATGCAGCAAGCTATGGAATATGCACAAATCCTTGATATTCCATTCGCCTATAGTTCTAATGGCGACGGTTTTTTAGAACATGACTTTCTTACTGGCAAAGAGCGAGAACTGACACTAGAAGATTTTCCATCACCTGAAAGCCTTTACAAACGTCTTGTAGAATTTAAAGGTTTCACTCCCAAAGAATTAATTACTATCTCGCAGCCTTTCTATTCAAGTCCATATACTTATGAGCCACGATATTATCAGCGTATCGCCGTCAATCGTACAGTTGAAGCTATAGCAAAAGGACAAAATCGAGTACTGATTGTCATGGCAACCGGTACAGGTAAAACCATCACTGCCTTTCAAATCATTCATCGGTTACGTACTTCTGGTCTGAAGAAAAAAATACTATATCTGGCAGACAGAAATATTCTTATAGACCAAACTATGGTACAAGACTTTAAGCCATTTAAAAAAGTGATGACTAAGATGCAAAATGCTAAAATAGATTCGGCTTTTGAAGTTTACATGGCTTTGTACCATCAATTGATATCAAATGACGAGAATAAAGAAGATCCATTTAAGCAAGTACAATCTTCATTCTTCGATCTTATCATTGTAGACGAGTGTCACCGAGGCAGTGCAAAAGACGATTCTGCGTGGCGAAAAGTACTGGAATACTTCTCTTCCGCAACCCAAATTGGACTTACAGCAACTCCAAAGGCCGAAGATGGAGCGAATAATCTGGACTATTTTGGCGAACCTATATACATCTACTCATTATTACAAGGCATTCAAGATGGATTCCTTGCCCCTTATCGAGTTACCAACAGCTATATCAATATAGATATGCAAGGATATATGCCCGAAGAGGATGAAATGGACTTGCATAATCGATTGATAGAACAAAAATTCTACCAGCGTAAAGATATTGGTAGAAATATCGCATTTGTAAAACGCCGGGAAGTCGTGGCGTATCGTATTACCAAAATGTTAAAACAAATCGGGCGCATGACAAAAACTATTGTTTTCTGTTCGGATATAGATGAAGCAGAAGTCATGCGTTCTTTGTTAGTGACAATGAATGCCGATCTTTGTCACAAGGATTCCCGTTATGTGATGCGTATAACAGGGGATGATAATGTAGGTAAAAAACAGTTGGATAACTTTATTGACGTTGACCAGCCTTACCCTACAATCGTTACCACTTCCGAATTGTTGGCAACAGGTGTAGACTGTAAAACCTGTGGTCTGATAGTTCTTGATAAAGAAATTGGTAGTATGACAGAGTTCAAACAGATTATTGGCCGTGGAACCAGATTACGTACAGATAAAGGTAAATGGCACTTAGAAATACTTGATTTTCGCAATGCCACAGCTAAATTCAAGGATCCGGCTTTTGATGGTGACCCTGAACCGCCCGTTACTCACCCAAAGCCTTATTCACCAGTGAGCACTCCTCCCAAAGTTGTACATGAACCACCTGTAGAATACAAAAAGGTTGAGAAATATTTAGTCAATGGTGAGGAAATCTGTATATCAACAGAAATCGTCTCCTTTTTAGGAGAAGACGGTAAAACCATGCGGACTGAAAGCATTACTGATTTCACGAAGAAACAAATACGCAAACGATATGCAACTCTTCATGATTTTATAAAGAATTGGACAGAAGCGGAACGTAAAAAGGCTATAGTAGAAGAACTACAAGATTACCATGTATTGGTAGATGCCGTCCGTGCGAAGAATCCGGCATTAGCTGAAGCTGATATCTTCGATGTAATTTGTCATATAGCTTATGATCAAACTCCATTAACAAGGCGAGAACGTGCTAATAACGTGAAAAAGCGCAATTATTTTGCCAAATACGAAGGTAAAGCCCGTAAGGTACTGGAAGCTTTGCTCGAAAAATATGCAAACAATGGTATTCTTGATATTGAAGATGAAGATATCTTGGATAATGCTCCTTTCAACAAAATTGGTACACCGCCAAAGATAGTCAAACTATTTGGTGGCTTGTCTAATTTTGAAAAGGCTCTAAAAGAACTGGAAACAGAAATTTATAACGTAGCATAAAATAAAAATAAATATGGCTGTAAATAATATAGTAAAACGTCTACAAAATATCATGCGCCAAGATGCGGGTATCAATGGTGATGCTCAACGGATAGAACAAATGGTATGGATGTTTTTCTTAAAAGTATATGACACTCAAGAAGAAACATGGGAGTACAAGGCAAAGAAAGAGAAGCAAACATTTAAGTCCATAATACCCGATAAATTAAGATGGAGGAACTGGGCGGTTGATGAGAAAGATGGAAACGCCTTGACAGGAGAATCTTTACTGTTTTTCATTAACAACGAATTATTCCCAACATTAAAAGGATTGGATATTACACACGAAACGCCACGCTCAAAAGCTATTGTAAAAGAAGTTTTTGAAGACCTGAATCAATACATGAAAAATGGCATACTGCTTCGCCAAGTTATAAACATCATCAATGAAATAGAATTTGATGATGCTGAAGACCGCCACATGTTTGGTGATATCTATGAAGGGATTTTGAAAGATTTGCAATCTGCCGGAAATGCCGGAGAGTTTTATACTCCACGGGCACTGACCGATTTCATCATTCAACAACTTAATCCACAATTAGGAGAAATTGTTGGAGACTTCACATCTGGTACAGGTGGCTTCCTTACTTCTGCACTCAATTATTTAGCTCCGCAGATACAGACTACAAATGATGGGCGTTTGTTTCAGCAATCCATTTTGGGACAAGAATGGAAACCATTACCTTATCTGCTTTCTATTACCAACCTGCTACTCCACAACATTGAAGCTCCTAACATACGGCATTGTGATTCTTTGGGTATAAAAATGTCAGACTTTAAAGAGTGTGACAAAGTAAATGTCATAGCCATGAATCCTCCTTACGGAGGTAGTACAGATATTGCAGCTAAAAGTAACTTTCCAATGGAATTCCGAAGTAGCGAAACCTCCGACCTTTTTATGGTTTTGATCATGTATCGCCTAAAAGCGGATGGCCGTGCGGCTGTCATTGTACCTGATGGTTTCCTTTTTGGAGCAGATGGTGCTAAGCTTGCCATTAAGACCAAAATGCTACGGGATTTTAATCTGCATACCATCATTCGTTTACCGGGAAGCATTTTTTCACCTTATACTTCCATCGCAACCAATGTGTTGTTCTTCAATAATGAAAAAGCAGAGAACAGTGCTGACAACTACAAGACTAAAGAAACATGGTTCTATCGAATGGATATGCCGGAAGGATACAAGCACTTCTCTAAGACTAAGCCAATGAGATTAGAGCATTGTCAACCTATCATGGAATGGTGGAACGATAGGAAAGAGATAATCACTGAAGACGGAAACGAAAAATCACGCTGTTTTACAGTGGAGGAGCTAATGGCATTGGATTGTAATTTCGATCAATGTAAGTTTCCGAAAGAAGAGGAAGTAATTCTTCCTCCGGCAGAATTGCTTGCTGACTATTTCAAAAAGCGTGCAGCTCTTGACCATGAGATAGACAAGACATTGTCCGAAATACAGAAGATTTTGGGTATAGAAATTAAGTTAGACTGATTTAGTACATGTTGAGTATCAATTATAATAGATAAATTATGAAAGATTTGACAGTCTCCGATATCGAGCGCCAGAATGTGCTGAACAATCGTTTTGCAGTTGATAGGATACAAAAACACCTTGATATAACGGGAATGCTATTTGATGGAGAGTATCGATTTACAAAAAAAATGGTTGCCGATTTCTATGAAGTAGATACGTCTACCATAGACCGTTATCTTTCGTTGAATAGTGATGAGTTAAAACATAATGGATATGTTTTATGTAAGGGTAAGTCACTGAAAGAGTTTAAATTGCACTTTGCTCACCTTATAAATGAGGCGAGCAAAACCACTCAACTCGGTTTGTTCAATTTCCGGGCATTTTTAAACATGGGCATGTTGTTAACGGAAAGTGAAAAAGCAAAAGCTGTACGTAGTATGATTTTAGATTTGGTGATAACTACCATCAATGAAAAGACAGGTGGGGGAACAAAATTCATCAATCGTAGGGATATACATTACATACCTGCTGCAATCACTGAAGAAAACTATCGCAAAAATCTTACTTCTGCAATCAATCAATGCGTAAACGGGCATCAAACCTATAAGTATGCACAAGTTACAGACCTTATTTACAAAGCAGTGTTCAAAGAGAACGCAAAAGAATATCGTGAAGTACTCAATTTAAATGCCAAGGACAATGTGCGCCATACGCTTTATGCAGAAGTATTACTTGTAATATCCTCTTTTGAAAATGGTGTGGGAGCTGTCATTCAGGAACAGTATAAGGCAAAACATAGCGTTAAATTAACCATGGAAGAAGTCGAAGATATTGTCAATGAACTTGCTGAGCATCCTATGCAAAAGCCATATTTAAATGATGCACGAACAAAGATGGCTTCAAGAGATTACAGTTTCCGTGATGCTTATCATGGGAATATTGCTAATTATCTGAAAGCTGTAACACCCGAAGAGTTCGAACGTTTTATAGGCGACCAATCTATTGATTTCGACCACATTTTGGAAGAAAATAAAGATGTGCTTAAACGGTTAAAACAAGCAGAGGATGAGTGATGAAATAAAATATATCAATTATGATGAAACGTTGAATATTTATCATCGCATGATAGATGCCAGTGATGGTGGTTTTGAGGGTGTGCGTGATGAAGGCGGCATTCTTGCCACCTTTGATTTCGTGCAAAATGATTTATATTATCCATCTTTTGCGGATAAATTGTCGTACCTTGTTTTCAAATTCTGCTCCGGTCATTATTTCAACGATGGGAACAAACGCATTGCCCTTACTCTTGGAGCTTATTTCTTACATAAAAATGCCTATTACTGGCAGGCGTGTGTTTTCATGCGACAATTAGAGTCTATTGTTTATCACGTTGCTGCTTCCAATATAGATCAGGAATTATTGTTACGTATCGTGAATTGCTTCATGAACGGGCAAGATTATGATGAAGAATTGAAGATAGATATCGCTAATGCCATGAGTAAAGGAGAACTTGGAATAAAAGAAGAAGATTACGAATTATGAATGGGAAACAATTAAAAAACAGCATACTCCAATGGGCAATACAAGGTAAACTTGTACCTCAAGACCCCAATGACGAACCGGCTTTTCTTCTGCTTGAAAAGATTCGAGCAGAAAAAGAACGTCTTGTGAAAGAGAAAAAAATCAAAAAAGATAAAAACGAATCTATTATCTTTCGTGGTGACGACAATTCCTATTATGAGAAGTTTCTTGCCACGGGGGAGGTAAAGTGTATTGATGAGGAGATTCCGTTTGAGATTCCGAAGGGTTGGGAATGG
>QWCY01000219.1_pt1 | contig 97919 bp, 166 predicted proteins | sample 1972631 | NCBI WGS metagenome assembly QWCY01 (sample SAMN09866696, study PRJNA288562) | Human gut metagenome isolate pre1_stool, whole genome shotgun sequencing... | isolation source: gut | host: Homo sapiens | place: USA: California
ATAATATAATAATATATAGGGTATCACAAAAAATTGAATTTGTCAATAGATTTTTTGGAAAAATTTCTTTTGTTTTGTGAAATATTTGTGAACTAATTTTAGTTTAAAATCATTTTTAATTTTTTGTAAATTTCTATTGACAAAAGAAAGATTTTATGGTATAATATATTTACAGTCAAAAACTAGAGGAAGACGGAACGGGCAGCCGTCGCCAGATAGCAGAAACGCTTGAATAGGAGATGTGGGATTGTCACCCCACCCTTTAGCAAAATATGTTAAATATTTAGAGAAAGAGAGGTGCAGAAAATGAAAGAAGAAGATATTGTAGATTTACCATTATATGACTTATTCAAATTTCTTGCGAAGAAAAATGCAGGGGAGATTTTAATTATAAAAGGTATTTTTACCAAAGCTCAAGAAGCTATGTTAGCTAGTGCTAATAAATTTTTAGAAAAGCTTGGCATGGAAGAAGAAAGAGATAATTATGAACTTAATTTGTCAATGGCAATTCAATGCTATGCTCAAGGATTGTATATCGGTGAAAAAATGGAATTGTGTGATAAAATAAGTTATGATTTAACGCCCGATTGTTTTAAGGGTATTGACAATTAATAAAAGTTATGTTATAATAAACGCTGTAGTGAGGTGAAGAACTTGAATAAAGAATTAGCTTTAGAAAAAATCGAAGCTTGTCAATTAATGTTAAATCAGATTAAAGAGGCTATTTTAGGAGAAGAGTTGCCTAAAAATAAGCAAGAACAGCCGCAAGTTGGTGGAGAACCTTATTTGCAGGACGGACATATTTTTTGTTGCGGAGAACCATGTGACGAACTTCAAGACGGAGTTTTTCAGTGCAAGTTATGCAAAAAGAAATATAGTTTAAGTTAAGAGGTGATTTTATTAAGAAGATATTAAGTGTTTTAATAACACTTATTTTGGCAGTAACTTTGCTCTTTCCAATAGGAGAGGTAAGCTCAACACCAAGAGTTGATTCTTCTGTAATAAAAATAGAATATGAACTTAAACCTCCAAAGATTACAAGTTATGAGATGATTGCTACAGCTTACACGGCGGCAGAAGATGAATGTGGCAGACCTTCTTGGCATCCTGATTTTGGTAGAACAGCATCAGGAGAATTTGTTAGAGAGGGAATAATTGCGGCAGACACAAGTGTATTGCCTATGCATAGTAAAGTTTACATTATCGCTGGTGAATACAGTGGACATTATGAAGTTAAAGACACTGGCGGGGCTATAAAGGGAAATAGAATAGATATATATTTTCCAACTAAGACAGAAGCTTTTAAATTTGGCAGACGGTCTGTAATAGTTCAGTTAATAGAGGAGTAGTTTAATGCAAAAATTTGAAAGAGTATTTTCAGACGCTATGTTGCCTTCAAGAAAGACAGCAAAAAGCGCAGGATATGATATGTATTTATACGAAGATGTAACCATTCCACCGCTTAAAGATGGGTTTGTAAAACCTAAATTAGTGAGTACAGGGGTTAAGGTAAAATTAGACCCTGACAAATGGTTAATGCTAGTGCCAAGAAGTTCGTTGAGCAGTAAAGGTCTTATGTTAGCAAATACTGTAGGTGTTATTGACTCTGATTACTACGGAAATCCTAGCAATGGCGGGGAAATTTTCGCAATGTTTTTTAACTTATCAGATACACCTGTTGAGCTAAAAAAAGGTGATAGAGTAATGCAGGGAATTATTTGTAGCTATGATAAAGTTGATTATGATGATACCGAAGCAGAGCGTATAGGCGGCGTAGGGTCAACTGGAAAATAATGCTTGACAAATGTTTAAATTTGTGATATAATATAATCATACTAAAAAACAAAGGAGCAATTAAGAATGAATAGAATCAAATATGTAATCAACAAAGAAGAAGGGGCAGTAACGGCGATAATGACTAATTGCACTTTTGATGTTGAGAGAGAAGTTACTAAGAAGTTTAAAGGTAAATTGCTTAACACTTGTTTTCGTTTGATAAACATGAACAAATTGTTTTTACCAAAAACAATCTCTGCAACAACAAGAGTACATGGTGAAGATGTGTTTGATGAATCTTTGGGAAAGGAAATCGCCAGAAAGAAGTTATTGAGAAAATATTATTCTTTAAAAGCAAAAGTATTAAAAAACTTTTTCTTAGATACTAAAGAAGTATATTTATTCGCATCAGATTTATATTCAAAAGAGCAAGAAATCTCAGCATCTTATGATAAAGAGTGGAAAGAACTAGACAATTAGATTACAGGAGTGACCGCATCAGTTTCGTCGGCTGGCGGTCAACTTGGAGGGTTAGCATAATTGGTAATGCACCAGTCTTGAAAACTGGCGTGTGGCAGAGATGTCATTTAAGAGTTCGAGTCTCTTACCCTCCTCCACATGAATCTGTGTACTCTTGGGGTAAGAGAACGGTCTGCAAAACCGTTAATTTCACAGTTCAACTCTGTGCAGATTCTCCAATAAAATTAAAAAAATACTTGACAAAACATAGTTTTTATGTTATAATATAGCTAGAGAAGATGAAGAAGTTCTTATTATGTTTTAAAAAGGTATTAATCACTTGAAGGGTTAGTTTAATTAGGTAGAACAGCGGTCTCCAAAACCGTTAGTGGGGGTTCGATTCCTTCACTCTTCGCCAATGGGGGATTAAGTCAAAGGTAGACTAGGCAACTTATAATTGCTCAATATTGGTTCGATTCCATTATCCCCAACCATATTGCGGGTGGGAGGCATAGAGTTCTCAGTAGCCTCATAAGCTACTACAAGAGGGGTGCAATACCCTTACCCGCTCCCAAATGAATAGGTGGCTGAGAGGCGAAAGCACCAGACTGTAAATCTGGCACGTAAGATACACCGTAGGTTCAACTCCTACCCTATTCACCAAATATCTCCTTAGTTTAATGGACAAAACAGAGACCTTCTAAGTCTCCAATGTAGGTTCGATTCCTACAGGGGATACCAGATATATCTATTGGTTTTCCAATATTTATATATACCTCCACAGGGGCTTTGCCCCATAAAAATTACGTCTTGTGCAATAGCACAGGGGACACCGTAGGCGGGGACATTTCCCCGCTAAAATGCAAAAGTAGCTCAATGGCTAGAGCAACGCCCCAATAAGGTGTCGATTGCAGGTTCAATTCCTGTCTTTTGCTTCAAAAGAAAATTGAATAGCTAGGGATTTTTCCTAGCTATTTTTATCTATAAAGGCATTAAACTAGAATAAATTTTTTGTAATAAACACAAAAAGGGGAGAAAGAATAGATTGGGAGTGTTTTAATTGGTTACTAAAGTAAAGAAAAGGGATGGAAGAATTGTAGATTATGATTCTTCCAAGATAGTTAAAGCAATAGCAAAAGCTGGGTTTGTGGATAAAGCAACAGCGCAAAGAATTGCTAATGAGATTTCAAATATAAAACAAGAAATTATTTCAATAGAAGAAATTCAAGATTGTGTAGAGAAGAAATTAATGGCGACAACTTATAAGGATGTTGCTAAAGAATATGTTAGATATAGATACAAAAGAGAGTTAATTAGAAATAGTGAGAAAACAAATAATTCTGTTTTAGAGATTTTAGATTTAAAAAACCAAGATATAAATGCTGAGAACTCTAATAAAAATCCTGTTATATTATCCACACAGAGGGATTATATGGCGGGGGAAGTAAGTAAAGAATTAACTATGCGTTTATTATTATCCTCTGATATAGTAGAAGCGCATAAAGAAGGTATTATTCATTTCCATGATGCAGATTATTTTGCACAGAAAGGATTTAATTGTTGCCTAATTAATCTGGAAGATATGTTGCAGAACGGAACAGTGATTAATGGCACGTTAATAGAAAAACCTCATAGCTTTGCTACAGCTTGTAATATAGCTACTCAAATAATGGCACAAATAGCAAGTAACCAATATGGCGGTCAATCAGAATCTTTATCACATCTTGCTCCATTTGTAGATGTTTCAAGACAAAGATTGAGAAAAGAAGTGCGAGAAGAGTATGAATCTTTAGTAACATCACGTGTTTTAGATATTATGCCTAAAGAGGATGTTATTAATAAGGTAGCAGAGAGAAGGTTAAAAGATGAAATAAAACGTGGCGTACAGACAATGCAATATCAAATAAACACTCTTATGACATCTAATGGTCAGACACCCTTTGTAACAATTTGGATGTATTTAGGGGAAGTTCCAGAGGGTAGATTAAGAGATGATTTAGCTATGGTAATAGAAGAAGTAGTAAAACAGAGAGCTTTAGGAACGAAGAATGAGCAAGGGGTATATGTTACTCCAGCATTCCCTAAGTTAGTCTATGTTTTAGAGGAAGATAACATTACAGAAGATAGTAAGTATTGGTGGCTAACTAAACTTTGTGCTAAATGTTCAGCAAAGAGATTAGTACCTGATTATGTTTCCGAGAAAAAGATGTTAGAGCTAAAGAAAGATAAAAATGGAGAAGGACATTGCTATCCACCTATGGGTTGTAGAAGCTTCCTTACTCCTTATATAACTGACGATGGATTTCCAAAGTATTACGGAAGGTTTAATTGTGGAGTAGTAACCTTGAATCTTGTTGACGTAGCTTTATCAGCAAATAAGAACTTTGAAACTTTCTGGGAGATATTGGAAGAAAGGTTAGAACTTTGTCACAAAGCTTTACAGTTCAGACACCAGCATTTAAGAGGAACACCTTCTGATGTAAGCCCTATCCATTGGCAACATGGAGCAATAGCAAGACTACAAAAAGGAGAAACTATAGACTCCTTGTTATATGGTGGCTACTGCACAATATCATTGGGTTACGCAGGATTATATGAGTGTGTCTTGGCTATGACAGGGAAATCACATACAGATAAGGAAGCTAAAGATTTTGCATTAAGTGTTATGCAAAAGTTAAATGATAAATGTAAAGAATGGAAAGCTGTAGAGTCAATAGATTACTCTGTTTATGGGACACCTATAGAATCGACAACTTATAAATTTGCTACCTGTCTAAAGAAACGTTTTGGTATTGTTGAAGGTGTAACTGACCATGATTATATTACAAATAGTTATCATGTGTGTGTCAGAGAACCTATTGATGCTTTTACTAAACTTAAATTTGAAAGCGAATTTCAAGAATTGTCCCCAGGTGGCATGATTAGTTATATTGAGACGGCTGACCTTACACATAACATAGATGCAGTTTTAAATGTTTTGAAATACATTTATGATAATATAATGTATGCAGAATTAAACACTAAATCTGACTACTGTCAAGTTTGTGGCTTTGACGGTGAGATAGCTATTGTTAATGATGGTGATAAACTTGTTTGGGAATGTCCAAATTGTGGCAACAGAGACCAAAAGAAAATGAATGTCAGTCGGAGAACTTGTGGATATATAGGAAGTCAGTTCTGGAATCAAGGTCGAACAGAAGAGATAAAAGATAGATATGTACATTTAGGTAGTGGTAATGATTGAACTTTCATAAAATAACAAGAAATGATATAGCTAATGGTGTTGGCATTAGAACTGTTTTATGGGTTTCAGGGTGTTCTCATCATTGCAAGGGATGTCATAATCCCGAAACTTGGGATATAAATAGTGGAAAATTATTTACAGAAGATGACTATAATACATTAATCGAATATACAAAACCTGATTATGTTAATGGTTTAACTTTAAGTGGTGGCGACCCTTTTCATATATTAAATAGGGACTATTTAGTTGAATTGTTAGTAAGGTTTAAAAAACATTTACCTAATAAGAGTATTTGGAGTTATACAGGTTACTCTTGGGATGATATAAAAAATACGGCATTGATAAAAAATCTTGATGTCTTAGTAGATGGGAAATTTATTGAGAGTAAAAAAGACGTTTCATTAGATTATTGTGGTAGTTATAATCAAAGAGTAATTGATGTTCAAAAAAGTTTAAAGAGCGGGGAAATAAAAATTTTTATTTAGGTGGTATTATATGGGATTAAAAATTATTCTAATTAGTGGTAAAGCAAGAAGCGGTAAAGATACTATGGCAAAAGCTTTGCAGGATTACTTCCATAATCAAAACCAAGCTTGTGAGATTTGTCATTTTGCAGATGAGTTAAAAACGATTGCAAAAGATGTTTTTGGTTGGAACGGCAAGAAAGATGACAAAGGTAGACAGTTACTAATTGATTTAGGAGAGTCTGCAAGAGGTTATGATGAAGATTTTTGGGTTAATCATTTAAAAGCAAAACTTGTAAATCAAGATACAATTTATATTATTCCTGATTGCCGCTATCCTAATGAGATAGAAGCATTTAAGGATTATAGTCCTATTATCTATAGAATTGAACGTGAATATCAATTATTTAGAAGCGGTTTAACAATAGCTCAGTGCTTGAGTAAAAGTGAAACAGCATTAGACAGTTATAAATTTCCTAACATTATTGAAAATTGTTTTGATTCCGCAGAAAATTTTGAAAAGTTTGTAAAAGAATCTGTTGCCCCAGAGGTGTTTAAATGATTGATATTACTCCACAGACTTGCAAAACAGGGACTTATAATGAACTTAGTAATATTGAAGGGTTTTATATTGCACAGGAAAAATTTGATGGGCATAGAGCGTGTATGCATATCGGAACAGAATTCAATAGAATAATGCTACGTGGTATATCAAAAAAAACAGGTGAGCGAGATGAGGCTACTGATAAAGTCCCATATTTAAGAGATTATGATTTACATACTTTAACAGGAACAATATTAGATGGTGAGTTGACTTTAGGGGAAGATTCAAATTCCTCTAAAGTTCAACAAATATTAGGAGCTACACCAGACCATGCTATTGAAGCAACAGAGAAATTTGGAAAACTAACTTATAATGTATTTGATATTATTTATTACAATGGAAAATGTGTAAAAGATTTGCCACTAATAAAGAGGTTAAAAATCCTAGATGATATTAGATATATGTTTAGTGAGGATATGAAAGTAGTTCCTATCTATTATATTAAAGATTGTAAAACGCAAACAAGTATCTTTGAATTAACACAAGACCTTCGATATTCTGTTAATACATTCTCTGAGTTACTAAATGACTTTTGGAGTCAGGGTAAAGAGGGGATTATATTAAAAGATATTTATGCTGAGTATGAAGAAAAAAGAACTAGCAGTTACTTAAAGTATAAAAACATAAAAACGGCTGATTTAGTTATTATGGGATTTGAGCCACCAACAAGTTTATACACAGGTAAGTTATCAGAATCAGAGCTTCAAAGCACTTGGAAGTATTGGGAACATAATTCAATGGGCATGAATGTTCCTGTTACTAAAGCAAGATACTATGGTTGGGTAGGAGCTATGATTTGTGGGGCATATAAAAATGGTAAATTAGTTTATGTATGCACTGTAAGTAACCTATCAGATGAACAGAAAAAAGAAATAAAAGAGAATGGCAAAGATTCATACTTAGGTAAAGTAGTAGAGGTTCAATATCAAAATTCTTTTGGTAAAAATAAATCTTTAAGACATCCAAGATTTAAGAATTTTAGAGAAGATAAGCCTAAGAGTGAATGTTTGTGGGAGGATATTGTTTGAAAAGCAAGGAAGATATAATTTTTGATGATTTAAAAAATCATGTAGTCACCTTTAGAACAGATGATGAAGTTGCTTATTTCACGAATCTTTCAGATATTCATTGGGGTTTATGTAACAAGGATTTGTTTATAGAAACGTTTTATTATCTTATGTCAATCCCTAATATGTATATTGGTATTGGTGGGGATGCTGGTAATGGAGCAACTAAAACATCTAAATCTGATGTAGCAGAAGAATGGTCAATAGGCGATAAGCAAGTATATGAACTTGCAGAGATAATGAAGCCTTATGCTGATAGAATACTTTATATTATTGATGGAAACCATTGGGCAGGAAGAAGAAAGCATGATTCTTATTTTACTCCTGAATTAATGCTTGCGACTCTTATTGGGAAACCTGAGATATATAAATCAGAACTTTGCTTTTTATATTTTAATGTTGGTAAGAATTGTTATGTTCACTTTGTACAACATCAATCTCCAAAAAGAGATGGTGTTTGGGATTGGATAAACGCTACAGTAATTTGGAGAGAGCATCATCATCAAAGATACAAAAAAGAACGTGTAGTTATTGAACACAATAAGTTCACAAAAGAACCAAGACCTACTATAACTTATGAGGTATGGGGGGGAACATTTCAAGTATATCCTTCTTATGCTAAAACAAAAGGATATAGAGTAGGGATTCCTGGATGTTATGTAGCAGAGATGCATGGAGATAGAAAAAAAGCTATTTATTTATGGACAGATGATGAATTTATTCATATTATGAATAAAAAAGTTAAAAATAAAAAATAATTTTAAAAAATCTATTGACAAATAAAGAAAAATGTGGTATAATAATAGCACAATAGAAAGAGTGATATAAATTATATGAAACGTATTTCAAAGCGTGAATATGAACAACTACAGCAAAAAGAGAAAGAAAAAGGCAAACGGCTTACTCTTAGAAGTAAAAATGGATATTGGAAGATAGGTAGAAATTAGCCTATATTATAATAAACCTAGTATTGATTTACTAGGTTTATTTATTATTTTAAATGAGGGACTTTTATGGCGCAAGATTTTTCAACAACAGATTTAATAGATAAATTGCACTTATTTTGCGAACAACTGTGCGGTAAAGATATGTTTGTTTATCAAGCACAATTTAGCAGGAGAATAATTAGAGCGGTTTTAGAGAATGATTCTGAAACATTGACAGCTTTAATGGCAAGACAGAGCGGAAAGAGTTTTACTGTTAGCTGTACAATTTCTGGTTTGATTGTTTTACTTCCAATTATGGCTAATATGCCTATGTTTGCAGATGATAAGAGATTTAAAATGTTTAAGAATGGGGTTATGGTTGGTATATTTGCACCAACAAAATCTCAATCTCAAATTATTTTTGAAAATATTAAAGATTGTGTAACGTGTCCAAGTGCTATTGAGATTTTAAATAATGAAGAATTTAATATAACATTTGGGACATTTAATGGCGATAAAATAACCCTTGAGTTTGAAAACTTTGGTGGAAAATCTACTGTAACTTGTAAGAGTGCTACAGAAGGTTCTAATATAGAAGGTGGTTCGTATCACATAATGATATGTGACGAGGCACAAGATATAAGTAACTTTAAATTTAAAAAGTCTATATTTCCAACAGTTTCTTTTTATAACGGAACAAAAATATTAATTGGAACTCCGAATATAAATAAGAACTTTTTTTATGATACAATTCAATTAAATAAAAAGCGTTGGGAAAATAAAGAGTTAAGATATAAAAGTCACTATGAATATAACTGTGATGTAATAGTTAAAAATAATCCATTATATGCTAAAACGTTAGAAGCGGCTAGAATGGTAATGGGTGAAAATAGTGAAGAATACTTAATGAGCTATAAGTTAAAATGGATGTTCCAGTATGGAATGTTCATTGATGCAGATAAATTTACAGAAGAGCCTATAGCATTAAAAAGAATTGATAGAGAGCATATATGTTATGATACTCAGTGTGTTGTTGGAATAGACGTAGGAAAAGCTCAAGATAGTACAGTGGTTACTGTAGGGATACCAGACTATTCAAATCCTATAATTATGGAACAGGCTACAGAAGCTGGTGTTCCAGATTATGTGTTATATGATGTAAGGATACTGGATTGGTTAGAAATAGTTGGAGACAACTATGAAGAACAGTATTATAAGATAATGGATTTTTTAGGAAACTTTACAGTTAAGTGTATTGTGATAGATGGAACTGGTGTAGGTAGTCCTGTAGCAGATAGATTAGCGGCTAATTTAAAATGTCCAGTAATTCCATTTGTATTTACAGTTCCTTCAAAATCTGCATTAATGAAATATTTTGATGCTTATTTAAAAGCTCAGTGTTTTCATTATCCAGCATCTCCAAATACATCAGAAACAATAGAGTATAAAAAATTCGTTGAGCAGTTTTTAGAGCTACAGAAAGATTATCAAAATAATAATTTAGTAGTTCATCATCCAAAAGAAAGAAATAAGCATGATGATTACCCATTCAGCGCAGCATTAATGGTGTGGGGATTAAAGATAGATACAGGAGCACCAGAATTAGTTACAGAAAATGATTTCTTTAAACATAATACAGCTAGTGTACATTTTAGGAATAGAATGTCACGTTTAAGAAGAAGGTGGTGATAATTTGGATATGGTATCTAGCTATCGTTCATTACTAACAAGAATGATAGAGCCTTTTGTCAGAATGAATGATAAAACATCATATTTGGGCGAAGAAGATTTAGCAAGACTTGCTCAATATGAAAAATACTGGAATTTTATGCTAGGTTATCACTACGATTATATTCCTATTGATGAAGATTCGCCAGAGAATATTCAAAACTGGTGTAGAAGGTTTGTAAATAAGTATGTAAGCACAGAATTTAACAGTGGGTTTACATTTAAATTTGATAGAGATGTAGATGAAAGTAAGCCATTAAAATTCTTAAACAGTGTTTGGGATGATAACAGTGGTTCTAGTTTAATGTTAAAAGTCGGTCAGTGTAAATCTGTTACAGGAGATGCTTATGTTCATGTGCATTATGAGTCTCCAAGTGAAATAGATGACCCATTTGGTATTTATCCAAAAGGAAGAATACGATTATTTAGCATTCCATCTAGTATTGTATTTCCGAAGTATAAAGATGGTTATAATGATTCACCAGATGCTTTAGAATCTGTTTCAATTATATATAATGTTGAGAGAGACTCAGCTTTATTTACAGGTAAAAAGACAGTAACAATAAAGTATGTATATACAAAAGATAAAATAATAAAACAAGAGGATGGAAAAGAAGATGCTGAATATCCTAACAAATATGGGATTATACCTATCGTACATTTCAGAAATTTACCCTTGTCTAGCTCTAATTTTGGTGTATCTGACCTAGAAGATATAATACCTTTAAATATAGAGTTAAATTTAAAAAACTCTAATGTTTCTGAAATACTTTCATATCATGCTGCTCCAACAACAGTTATTACTGGCGCAAGAATTAATAATCTTGAAAGAGGACCTAATAATGTTTGGGGCGGATTACCTAAAGATGCGAAAGTATTTAACTTGGAACTACAAGGAGATTTAGGAGCTAGTAATACTTATATTAATAACACTAAATCTAATATGTTTGAAATAGCTAATATGCCTAAACTAGCAATAGGTGGGGAAGCTCCGCCTGCTAATTTGAGTGGGACAGCTTTTCAAATAGCATTTATGCCATTAATTGATTTGATAAAGACAAAGCAAATAATGACAGGAAGTGCAGTTCAATTAATAAATAAAATTGCATTATTAATTGGATTAACTGAGGGAATGATTAATATTAAAGATGAAGATAGGTCTATGATATTTAATCATAGAGTTGTCTTTGGTGATATCTTACCTAGAGATATGGTTCAAGAGCTATCACAAATTCAGCAAGAATTGAAAGCTGGATTAGAAAGCAGAAGTAATGCAATGGTAAGGTTGGGCAAGGATAATATTGTAGCTATGAATAAAGAAATATTAGAAGATAGCACAAAAAATCCAATGTTCTATGGAATTACGCCTGTTAGTATGCCATCTGGAAACAGGTTAGTGAACCCTGAAACTGGTAAAGTTCTTTTAGAAGGAAAAGAGCCAGAAGTAAAAGAATCAAACGCTAATCCGCAAGTAGATTTTAAAAATAAGGTTGGTACTAATCGTGAAGGTGAAGATAAAAAAGTTTTCAGTGGATTAGAAAAAACCTAACCTCCACAAGAGGTATAATATAGATACTTTGATAAAAGGAGGTGGTAGAGTGTCAGCAGAGAAGTACATGAAGCCGTCAAACGCTAATACTAATGTAACTCCCGCAGTTAAATTGCAGGTTGATAAAAGACCAGCAAATAGGATGCCTACCAACGGCACAAAGGTTTCAATGAAACCTAGTGAAAAATAATTTATTTCTATTAGGAGGAAGAATTAATGGCTGAACAAGAAATGACAGAACAGCAGGTAGCAGAACCTAGTACGCCTGTAACAGCACAACCACAAGTAGATATAGATGCGCTACTTTCAAAAGCAAGAGAGCAAGAGAAAGCAAAGCTTTATCCAGAGATTGAAAAATTGAAAGGTGAAGTAAAGGCAAAGAGTGATAAACTTAATGCTGAGATTATAAAATCTGCTAATCTGGAAGATGCAGTTGCAGAAAAAGAAAAAGAAATTACGAGATTAAATGGTTTGATTGAAAAAGCAAAACAGGAGGGAAAGTCTTTGGGAGAAGCAGAATTGACAGCACTTGCTCAAGAGCGAGATACTTATAAAGCAGAAGCCGAAAAGGTGAAAGCTGAGTTTGAAGCATATAAAAATCAGCAAGAAGTAGAAGCATATAAAGCTTCAAAAATTAGTGATATTGATGAAGATTTCAGAGATTTAGTAGTAGGTTCAACTAAAGAGGAAATCGACAAGAATTATACTAAAGCGAAAGCTTTACAAGATAAAGTCAAAGAAAAATATCAGAAAGTGGATTTGCCAAGTCCATCAATGGCTGGTGTTTTCGGAGATAAAAGTAAGAATGTTTTAGAATCTGTAAGAGACTATGATGATTCTGCTTATGAAAAAATAAGAGCGTCCATCTTTGGGGATGCAGGAAGCCGAAAATTTTAATAGGAGTGATTATTTAAATGGCAGAGAACAATACACCGAAGTTCCCTACTTCCAATGATATTAATACCATTATTCGTGAAGGTGGAACTCAGTTAGCTGCTGGTAATGCTATTCGTTTGATTAATGAATTGAAACCAGTATATTCAAGAGAATTGGAATATCAGGCACAACCTGTAATGCGTTTTTATCAGTTTGCGGCTATTAAAACTGAACTTATGACTCAACCTGGCAACACAATTAAAATGTTGACCTACAAAAACTTGGAATTGCCGCCTGAATTGTTGGAAGGTGAGAGAATTAAATCTCAAACTTTGAGTTCCAGCATGAAAGAAATTACTGTTACTGAGCATGGCACAGCTACAGCAATTACTTCCTTGTCTTTGCAGTTCTCATTTGTTGACCAGATGGCTAATAGCCTGAAATTGTTGGGTAGAAATATCGGTCATGTTATTGAATGTGAATTGAGAGACGTTGCTTGTAAAGGTGATGTAGGCACTTCTAAAATTTATGGTCGTCAAAAAGACGGTGCTAAAATTTCTTCAAGAGCTGAGATTGCCGCAGGTGCAAATGATTTGACAGTAGCTACAATTAAAGATGCTGTAGAAATTCTTTCTACTAACAACGCACCGAAAATTGGTGGCAATTACTACATTTGCTTTGTACATCCTTATTGTGGGGACTTAGTAGCGTAAGTTACTATGAAAAATAACGTGAAAACATGGAAAGCTAAGTCCAAATGGATATGCCAATCATGTGAGAAGGTAGGATACATTAATGAATAAAACACAGAAAGAAATATTAATTGGGAAACTGCTTGGTGATGCACATATTTCAAAAATATCAGACACTAAAGCTAGATTTCAAATAGCTCAATCAGATAAACAATCTGAATACGTAGAACACCTATATGAAATATTTAAAGATTTATGCGGAACAGCTCCAAAGTATAATGTTGGAAAGTATACTACAGTATATTTTAACTCATTATCTTCTGAGGAATTGTTAGATGTATATAGAATGTTCATTAATGACAATGTAAAAGGAGTTCCTCAAAATATCAAAGAGATTTTAACAGCTAGAGGTTTAGCATATTGGTTTATGGATGATGGGACAAGCTATTATGCTAAAGGGAGACAATCAAAAAATATTAAATCATCTGTATTATTTTGTACTGATTGTTTTACAAAAGATGATGTAGAATTGTTAATTGACACTTTAAAAGAAAATTTTAATATTCAATCTTCCTTATCAAAACCGCCAACGAGAAAAGGTTATAGAATTTATATAGGAACAAGAGAAGCACAAAAATTTTATGATATTATTGAGCCTTTTATTATTGACAGTATGAGGTATAAAATAAAAAGACCTTATATCCTGTAATATATCCTTGCCCTTGCAACGACTATGGACGTTATTTCCTTGAAAAGAGGAAAATGAGATAGTCTGACCTTATGGGAAACCATAAGAGGGGAGTTCGTTAAAGAGTTGTACACTTTACATTGAAGTAGCTCCCCCGCCTATAAACATAGGTCATAAAAGTAACAGAGAGCATCAGTCAAGAGCTTTGCGGGATGACCCGAGTTGGATGCGATTTGCTGCATAAGCAAGAGCGTTAGTCCACTTACACAGTAATGTGTTCGATTAAACTTCGTGAAAACATGGAAAGCTAAGTCCAAATGGATATGCCAATCATGTGAGAAGGTTATGTGAAAATTTATTAATTAAGGAGTAACGAAAGTGAAACAAGTAATTAAAGATTACCCAAACTATGAGATAACTGATACAGGTAAAGTCCTTTCTAAGTATTTAATGGGAGAATTAGCGCAAAGAGTAGGAAAAAAAGGTTACGCTTATGTGAATCTTTATAATGAACATGGAAGAAAGACAAAAAAGATTCATCGTTTAGTAGCAGAAACATTTATACCTAATCCTAACAATTTTCCAATGGTAAATCATAAAGACGGAAACAAATTAAATAATCGTGTAGATAATTTAGAGTGGTGTACTCCATCTGAAAATATTCAACACGCAGTAAGAACAGGACTTATAAATTACTTTACAGAACTTAGGAGAGAAACATCAATCAATAATGGTAAAAAGGGAAGAAGTAGAAAAGTAAAAGCAATGCAAATATCTACTGGACATTGCAAATATTTTGATAGTGCTACTGAATTTGCAAAATTCATTAATTCTCCAATAGCTACAGTAACTCCTATATTAAGAAAAGGAAAATGTATCAAAGGTTATCAAGTTTGGTATACAGATACCCTTGCAACGACTATGGACGAAGAACCCTAATGGGGTTATGAGATAGTCTAACCTTATGGGAAACCATAAGAGGGCGGCTCAGGTGTAAAGACACCTTAAAGAAGTAGTTGCCCCGCCAGAAATGGTCAGTAGCCTCCGTAGGGGTGAAAGTAATAGAAACCTGTAACGCAAGTAACTACGGTGCACCAGAACAATTATTCAGTGGTAGACTTTGCCACTGTGCTTGAATAAAAACAAGCACTAGCAAAATTCGCTAAACGGTTGCTTTAAAAAGCTATATTACTACTTAATGTAGGAAGTGAACCCCAATGGGGTAATACCGTACCAAAGAAGCTGAAAAGCTGAAAAGGTCTAACGACTATATACGAATTGCCTTGAACGCATAGCGTGGGTAAAGAGATAGTCTGAACTTATAGGTAACTATAAGAGGGAATGTCGAGTGTAAAGACACTCTTGGAAGAACTTCCCCGCTTACTTAATTGTAAGTATAATAGGTTTCTATCGCCTATAGTAACAACTTGGAAATCGGTAGAATTGACGACGTTAGATTCATAGAGACAACCATGATGCCTAATGGTGCTGCACCTGAAAACGATGCTATTGCTGGCTATAAAGCTGAACTGAAAGGTTCTGGCAAAAACGGCATTAACGTATATCAGGCAGTATTGTTTGGTGAAGATTATTATGCTTTGGCAGTAGCATTGCCGCCTGAAATTAGAACAGATACTCCGCAAGATTTCCAACGTGAGTTGAAACTTGGCTGGTATGGTATCTGGGGTTCTAAATCCCTGAATCCTACTCATGGTGTTGTAATCGAAACAGCATAAAGGAGGGCTATAAATGGCTGAGAAATTAACGAATACAGATGTATTCTACGCCGAACAAGCCCCTGAGGTAATTGCTAAGAAAGCTGGTGTCAGCGTTAATGACGTGTTCTATGCAGAACAAGACCCACGCAAATTAGCAAAAGCTTTAAATGTTGCGGTAGATAGTGTCTTTTATTACAAACAAGACCCTAACAAACTTGCCAATGAGTATACAGGTGGTGTAACTCCTCCTGCACCTGCAACACTTGTAAGTATTGCAATAACAACTCCCCCCACCAAAACAGTTTATACTGTTGGGGAGGCACTTGATATAACTGGAATGGTTGTAACTGGAACTTATAGTGACGATTCCACAAAAGTTGAATCTGTAACGGCTGATAATGTTACAGGTTTTTCAAGTGATACGGCAGGAGAGAAAACTTGCACTGTAACAGTTAGTGGTAAAACTGCTACGTTTACTGTAACTGTAAACGAAGCTTAAAGAACCTTTAAAGGGAAGGGGTAATTCCCTTCCCTATTTTTATAATAGACGGAGGATGTAAATGGCTAGAACAAATACGACTAATGAAAAAGAAACTGTTGTAGAGTTAAAAATGGAAGATGTGGTAGAAGTAACAACTGCTCAAAAAGAAAAACCTGTTGATGTTCGTTTGAAAATTGATGCAGAGTTTTATTATGGAGATAAATGGTGTTATTTTAAAAAAGGAGAGACTTATAAAGTTTCGTCCGAGTTAAAAACGTATTTAGCAGAAAGAGATGCTTTAGACGTATTGTAAGGGAGGTATAAAATGGATACAAAAGAAGCTTTATTAGTACAGTATCTAATAGATAGCTTAATGTTATCCGCTCCCCTTATTTCCAACGACCCAGCATTTGCTCAATTAAAAGAGGATATGCCTAAAATAGTTGAGCAGAGCGCAAAAAGAATTGGAAAGACAGTAGAAGAAATTACTACTGATGAAGAATATATTGTTATTTTATATTCAAAGCTTGAAGTTTTTCAAAGATTGGCATTGGCAGTTGCACCAGAATTTGATGTAACTGTTGAACAAGCTTCATTTAAAAAAGGCAATAGATTTTTTCATTATACTGCTTTAGCTCAAGCAGTTCAACAAGAACTTGATTCAAGTGCTTCTATTTATACAGTAATAGTAAAGCCTGTAACTGTGGCTTCAAAAAATGGAACTATAAGAAATTATAATTTATCAAGAGAACAGGAAGTTTCTATTGTTGCTGATAAAGTAACTACTGAAAGTATAGAATTATCTTGGAAGAAATTTGATTTATCTTATGGTGAATTTTATAGATATGCTTTGTACTATGGTTTAGAGCCTATGTATGATGAATATGCTGATACTGTATTAGATACATCAAAAGCTTTAAGTTCACAAATGTTTTATGATATAAAGAGAACTAAATATAGATTAAGCAATCTTAAATCGAATGTTACTTATTATATTGTTTTAATATCAGAAGGTAGAGATGGTGCTAAATCGTTAGCAACATTAGAAGTTTTAACAACAGAAACTACATCTGATATTCAATGAGGTAAGATAAAATGAATGAAAAAGAGTGGATAGAAAGTTCTTTAGAAGAAGTTTATAAAATGATGGGTGAGATAAATATGTCATTTGAGTATGTTCCTTTGATAGAGGAAACGTACTCAGAAGATGGTTTACCAATATTAAATTATGACTATGAAAATAGAATACCAATACCAGCAGCAATGAATACTGATAAAGAAGGTGACCCAGATTTAGATTATGAACGTAAAGATTTAAAGAACACCAGAGAGAATGTAACAATTCAGTTCACGAGAAGAAGCATATTACCTCATGAATTAAAACAAAGAGATGCTATAGATGTAACTATGGGAGATAAGACTGAAAGATATATCATTTTAGGAAACGATAATGGTATAGTATTAAGTGGAGTTTACTATAGTGTTAGAGCTACTTTAATTAGTGGTTCTTTGCAAGAGTATGAGGTGCTAAATAATGGGATTGAAGCTGAGATTTAGTGCTAGAGGTAGAAGCAGTAAAGATTTAAGTGGTTTTACTGATATACTTGAGCAATATAGAATAAAAATGTCTTTATATGGTAATGCAGGAGTGAAAAAAGCGGCTGATATGTTATTAAAATGGTCGCAAGAATTAGTACCTGTAGATACTGGAGAATTAAAACGCTCTGGTAAAGTTGTTAAAATTACAAATAGTTCAAGTAGTGCAAAAATGGTTTACCAAGTACAATATGAAGCTTTAGCTCCGTGGAGTAATAGTAGCACTGGATACTTTAACTATGCGTGGATACAGCATGAAGATTTAGAATTAAGGCACCCAAATGGCGGTCAAGCTAAATATTTAGAGTATCCATACAGAAGTAATAAACAACTGTTGATGGATATTATCAAAGAATCGACAAAGAAAGGATTGAATAAATGAAAACATTTGCTACAAGTATGGCTAAGTATTTAGAACAAAATAAATATGGAGCTGTTGGTAAAAACATATTCATTAATAATATTCCTTCTTCTTTGTCAACAAAGAAAGAATTGATAATTTCTGTTTATGATACTCCTTCTTATGCTATTGTTGGAAGAGCTAGAAATAGTGTTGATTTTACTTGTCAGATTAGGGTAAGAGCATCAAAAGCTGAACAAGTATTAGAGAGTATAAACAGCATTTATAAGCTGTTAAATAAGGGTTTAATGATAGACCCAAATGGGAAAAGATTTCATGTAAAGCAAATAAACCCACCACAATTTTTAGTCTATGACGAAAGTAATAGAGCAAATTGGGTGTTAAATATAACGGCTTTAAGTGAGACTTATTAGAAAGGACGAATGATTAATGGCTATGGATATTACAGCTTTACGTCTTATGGAGTTAAAAGATGTAAAGGTTTCAAGAATGATTTCCGATTCCGCAGATGCAGAGCCAGTTTATGATAACCCTGTAGATTTAGCGGGTGCTTTGTCATTCCAAGTATCTCCTGAGTTAGAGAATAAAATTCTTTATGGTGATTCTACCATTATGGACTCTTATTCAAGAACTACAAGCATTAACTTTACAGTTACTAATTCTGTAGTAAGTTTGTCTGGCTTGGAAGTTATTATGGGTGGTAAAATCTCACGAACTGGTGCAGATGAAGCTGAAACGGTTATTTATGAATTAACAGCTAAAAACGCAACGCCTCCGTACTTTAAAATTGAAGGTAAATGGGATTATGCAGGTGAAACAATCGGAGATGCTCACATTGTATTGTATAAATGCCGTGTAAGCGAACCGCCTGATTTTACTGTAAATGATTCTAGCGGTGATTTTGGTGATTGCTCTTTTACTGGTGTAGCAATGCCTACAAGAAAGAGTGGTCATTGGTGGCAGTTAATTCTCAATAAAACTGATAAAGAAATTGAGATTCCCAGTGAATTGACAAGCATTAAAGTAACAACTCCTCCCACTAAAACAACTTATGCGGTAGGGGAAGATTTAGATTTAGCTGGTTTAGTAGTTGAGGGAACTTATGAAGATGGTTCTAAAAAGAATGTGACTATCACTATGGCTAATATTAGCGGTTTTGATAGTTCTTCTGCGGCAACTAACCAAACTGTCACTATAACTGTTGGTACTTTAACAGCTACTTTTAAAGTTACAATTACAGCTTAATTAAAAGAGGGGATTTACCCCTCTTTTTTAATATAATTTCAAAAAATCTATTGACAAATAGCAAGAAATATGCTATAATATAATAGTAAAATTGAATAGCGAGGTAAAAAAAAATGGCAAATCAACTGAAAATTTTAAAACCTAAAACATATGAGTTTACATTGGGAGATAGAAACGCATCCTTGTCTTATAATTTAAATGCTTTTGCAATACTGGAAGATGAGTATGGTAGTGTAGAAGAGGCATTTGCAAAATTGCAGGTTGGAGAAGGTAAGTCTCCAAAAGTTAAAGATGTATTGACATTTTTAAGAGCGGGGTTGTCTACAAGTTGTCCTGATATTACAAATGAGGAAATTGGTAGCTATTTAAATGCGGCTAATTTACCTATTTTAATGGAATATATTTCTAAATCAATCCAAGAATCTTTGCCTACACCTGCTGAGGTAGAAGCAACTCCAGAAGCAAAAAACTAAAAAAATCCCTCTCTAAAGATAGTGGGGAAGAAGAGGGATGGGATTGGGTAGCGTATTATTATTTTTCTAAAAGAATAGTACATTTATCAGATGCTGAGTTTTGGAAAAGTACCCCACGAAAGATATTTGGATTATTAGAATATCATATTAAGTACGAAAAAAGTAAAACAGAAATTCCAGAAGATATGACAGGCGCAAATAAAAATATGCCTAAAGTAGCAAATAAAAATGTACCAAAAATGGGAATAGAAGATTTTGTAAAAATGGGTGGAGGAGTTATTAGAAAATAACTTCTCCTTTTTATTTCTAGTTTTACAGAGGAGGGAAACAAGTGAGTGATTATGATGTAGGCAAACTTGTAGCTTCCATTGAGTTTGATTCTACGCAGATGGCAAAAGATATAAAAACAATCACTTCACAATTAAAAGCACTCAACTCTTCCTTTAATACTTCAAGCAAAGATATAGATTCTTCTATAGGAAAAGTAACACAAGCTGTAAGTAAGAATACAAGTTCAATGAAAAGTGGCTTTACAGCTATTTCTAATTCTTATAGAGATACAAGTAAAACAATAACAACTTTATCAACTGGTATAAGAACTGCAATGTCAACAATGTCAAGAACAGTTGATACAAGTTTTAAATCATTAGCAAGTACAATAAGAAATAGTAGTGTTTCTAATGCTAATGCAATAAAAACACTTAGTACAACAACAAGTACAGCAATGTTAAGAATGAGTAGTTCAGTACAGTCAGCTACATCGACTATGGTTAAAGGATTTGCTACAATTCAAGCACAGAGTAAAATTACTACAGACGTATTAAGACAAAATGAACAAACATTATTATCATTACAAAAGTCTTATGCGGCATTAGGAAGTCAAATGAGTGCTGGGATGGCAAAAGGTTTTGCAACTGTAACTGCTACTATGCAAGCGCAATCACAGGCTGTGGTAAGTGCTCTTAAAAATATTCAGTTACAAGCGCAGTCAACACAGACTAGCCTTAATAATATGAAAGCACCAAATCTTGATATGTCAAAAGTTGGATATCAAGGCGGCGGTGTAAATAGAGTTTATGGAACATTAGGAACAGCTCCAAATAAAGTATATGGAAATCTTGGCAAAATGGAAATGCCAGATATGGCATCTCCTTTAACAAGAGCTTCAAGTGCTTTAGGAACTTTTACAGCGGGGGCATCAAAGGCTTTTTCTGTTTTTTCTAAAATATCCTTTCAAGCTTTCATATTAGAACAAGGCATAAGACAGATAGCATCTATTATGGATTCTATTATAAGTCCAGGATTGCAATTTGCTTCTTCTATGGAAACATTACAATTAGGTTATTCTGGTATTATATCTTCAACTCTTCAAAAAGATGGTAAAGATATTCCATTTAATCAGGCAATGGAGATATCTAACGCATTACTTGCAAAAATGCAAGATGAAGCTTTAAAAACATCTTTAACAATGGAAGAATTAGGAAGTGCTTTACAGTCTACAATGGCATTGGGTATTGATGCTGGAATGAGTTTACAACAGGTTCTTGATTTAACTGTTGTAGGCGCACAGGCAGTAAAGACTTTTGGTTTAAGCAATCAGCAAGTAACACAAGAACTTAGAGGACTTATTTCTGGTGAAGCAATTAGACCTGGCGTTGATATGCTGGCTACTGTACTTGGTTATACTACGGCTACAGTTAATAAACTTCGTGAAGAAGGAAAATTATATGATGATGTAATGAAACGTATGAGTGGCTTTCAGGCTGCTAGTAACGCTTTTCAAAATACTTGGTCAGGTTTAATATCCAACTTAGAAGATGGTGTCGCAAGAGTATTCGGAACAGCTATGAAGAATAGCGGGTTATTTGAAACCTTTAAAGTTCAAGCAGAAAAATTACAAGCCGTATTTTTTACAATTAAAAAGACTCAAGAACAACAAGAAGACGGAAGCATGAAAGATGTTTTTACAACAGTATTAAACGAAAAGACTCTTAATATTGTTGAAAAATTTTATGCTGGAATCTCTAAATTAATAAATGCTCTATCTCCATTAATAGACTTATTGGGTAATGCATTAGGAACTGTATTAAATGCTTTAGCAGATTCTTTTGACCTAGTTTCTACAGCTATTGCAGTAGTTTCATTGGCTTTAACTCCTCTATGGGAAGGTTTATCCGCAATATTTGATATTGTAGGTTCAGTAGTAGATACTTTGTTTGATATGGTTGCCTCTTGGACTAACAATACAGATGCTATAGCAAAAATGGCTTTAGGTCTAGGGGCATTAGCTATTGCATTGTTATTTTGCATTAATCCTATTCTTGGTGTTGTTGCAGCTATAGGGACTATTGGAATGGCTTGGGATGCTTTAAAAGATACCACAGAAGGTTTTGGAAAATACTTTATTAATAAATTAAAGCAATTTGGTGCACAAGCAAAAGCTTTAGGTGCAGCAATGAAAGATATATTCACAGGAAATTGGTCTGCAAATAGTGATAAAGTTTTTCAAGAAGAAGCTAATAACTATGGTAAAATAGCAGATGCTGCTTGGGGAGATGCTTCTAAGTCTATAGCAGGAAAAATAACAGCAATTAAAGAAGATGCAGAAGCTATGAGAAAATCAGCTGAGGAACTTTTTAAAGGATTAACAAAAAAAGATTATGGCGATAAAAACGCAGGTAAAGGCGGGGCATCATCTGGTGGTAAAGAAGCTAGTAATGCTTACAAAGTATTAGATGCTGACTTAAAGAAGTCAAAAGCAATGTTTAAAGCTCAACTAAAAGAAATAGAAGATGCTTTTAAAAACAATCAATTATCTACACAAGATTATGTTGAAGCTTATTTAAAGAATAAACAAGGTCAGATAGATAAACAAATTTCCATATTAAAAGAGAAATTAGAGATAGCAAAACGTCTCGGTCAAGAAAATGATATTGAAAAATTCTCTACAGAATTAGAGAAGTTAGAAATAGATAGAGCTGAGGCTTTAGCAGAAGCAAATAGAAAGTTAGTAGATTCTTATAAAAAGCTACAAGATACATATGATTCTGTAGCAAAATCATATCATGGTTTATATGGGGCTACGGATGATTCAAATACGTTAGATATAATAAATGATATAGGAGATTCTTACACAAGAGTTATTGTAGAAATAAAAACAGCTCAAGAAAGATTAGCGCAGGCAACTGCCGCTAATGATGAAGCACAAATTGCAATTTGGAATAATTGGGTAGCAAAAGGTAAAGAAGCAGAAAGACAAATACTTGCTATAGCAAGAGCTAAGAAACAGGAGTTTGCAATAACTCAAGCTCAAGCTCAAGTAGAAGAAGTTTCTTTGCGTTCTATAAGAAGAGAGAACGAAATAAATCATCTTGTAGAACAAGGAAGAATGGATTCATTAACAGCAGAAGGTAGAGCATTTTATGAACGTCAAAAATACGTAGATGATTATGTAAAAACCTATGCTAAGTTAATTGCATTGTATGAGGTAGAAGCAGAACAAGCAGCTAAAAATGGTTCATTAGAAAAACAAAATGAATGGACTAAAAAGGCAGAAGATGCAAGAGCGGCAATGAAAACTATCGTAGAAGAAGTACCTCCATTCCAGAGAGAGTTAAGACAAGGATTCTCAGATGGATTAGCAGGAATGTTTGATGATTTAGTTCAAGGTGAGTCTTGGAAAGACTCTCTGAAAAAGTTTGGAACGAACTTGTTAAACGAGTGGGCTTCAATGTGGCATAAAAGAATGGCACAAGACATAACAAATAAATTATTTGATGCTATATTACCAAAAGGTGAGAAAGCATTAGAAATAGATGCAGTATTAAATCCACAAGTAGAAGAATTTAAAACACAAATAAAAACTCAAATGAATGCTGGTGTACAAGCAGTAACAGATGGGGCAATAAATATTAAAGGTCAATTTGATGCTTTAATTCCTACCTTACAAACATTCGGTCAAGCTGTGCAAGCGGCAACAGCACAAGCTTCTGGTCAAGGTTCTGGAGTTGCCTCCACATTTGGTGCTGGAGTATCAGGTATAACAGGTGGCTTTGGTGGTATAGGAAATTCTTTTACTGGTGCTAATTATGGTGGAATGTCATTAGGTAATGATGCTTTTGACTTTGATAAATATAAAGAAAATATGAATGCTATAACTATAGGAATGAAAGATTTTGCTGATAATACAGAATTATCAAATAAATTAATGAGTGTAGGGGCAAAAGCACAGTCAACTGAGAATGATTTAACAATGCAAGCGGGATTACAAGCATTGCCTAATATGTTAATGGGATTAGCGGCAGTTTCTGGTAACGAAGGTTTAATGAAATTTGCTATGGCATTACAAATAGTAATGCAAGTAATACAATTAATAAGTGCCATGAGTAGTGTTAGTGGTATGGCGACAGGTGGTTTAGTAAGAGGGGCAGGAACAGGAACTAGCGATAGTATTCCTACAATGCTTTCAAACGGAGAGTATGTAATAAAAGCAGCTTCTGTAAAGAAACTTGGTGTAGATTATCTTAATCAACTTAATAACGGTGATGGTATTGTCCCTAAGAAAGCTAAATTACCAAGATTTAAATTTGCAGATGGAGGATTAGTGACTACTAATAAACAGCCTCAGACAACAGCGCAAGATACAACACAAGAAGCAATGCAACAACAAACTCCTATACAAGTAGTATTCTCTCCTACTTTCCAATCATTAGACCCAGAAGCAAATATGAGAGCTTTTGAACAGCAGTATCCATTAATGCGTAAAAAATTAATAGAAGATATGCGTACACAACAAACAATGAGAAGTGCTATAAGGGGTGCGGCAAGATAATGTATAATTTAGATATAAGCACTAATGAAGATTATTATGATTATGAATTAAATCAGGAAGTTATAGGTATAGCGGCACTTCAAGTATATAGTTATTCAATTTCTTATAAAACACTCATAGATGAAAAGTTTACAGGAAATGAACAACGTAGAGATGTTTGGTCACAGCCGAGAAGAACTTGGACATTAGAATTCCAGAAAACACCAGAATTAGGCAGAAAATTAGAGAACTTTTTTAAAGACTGCTTAGGCAGAAGAAATGCCTTTAGATTTAAATGGGTAAAAGAGAATGCTGATGGAGAAGATATGGGCGGAGATAATGAATGGTATTATGTTAGGTTTAACACAGATACTTTAACAACAGAAATTGATTATTTAGGATATAGACATCAAACTTTAGAAATAATTGAGGTGAGAAATAATACATGAGTATAGGAATACCTGATAAGATAAACAGATATCTTGAAGAGCCAGAAATTTCAACAAGATTATTAGTAGTTATAGAGTATAATGAAGATACAACATATAGATTTATTGTTGATGAAAGTATTGAAGAGATAGAAATAGATGGTGAAACATATCAAAGTGCTTCTATAAAAAGAAGTGATAGAGAAGAAAATTCTGATATGTCTATTGAAACTATTTCTTTAACTCTTTCTAATCATTGGCAAGGTTGGGCAGCAATTTTAGCTAATCAAGGTAATAATATGCTTAACAAGCCTTGTAAACTTTATGAATGGATGCCAGATTATCCAGAAGAAAAACCACTATTGATTTATGAAGGTTTTCTCGATAATTTAAGCATGACAGCAAGCACTTTTGAAGTAAAAGTAGTAAGAAGTATGGGTGACTATCAACAAGATAGCCCTAATATGACTTTTGACCCTAATTGCCAATATCAGTTTAAGGATGAACGTTGTCGTTATGTTGGTTCTTATTATGACTGTGGTAAAACTTTAGAAGATTGTATTAACAGACATAATGAGGAACGATTTGGTGGTCATCCAAGCGTTCCTAGAGAAACAGTAATTAGAAGCTAGGAGATAAATATGATAACACAAAAGGAAGCTTATAAATTTGTTGGAGAGCCTTTTGTTCAGTTTACAGAAGATGGTAAGGCGTGGGGTTGTCTTGCGCCTTATTATCAAATTCACCCAGAATTTAAAGACTTTTTTATGTTAGAAGATACTCAAAATTTTTTAGAGCATGCAAAAAAAAGATTTAAAGAGATAACATTAGAAGAAGTACAGTATGGTGATTTTATAGCTGTTCTGATGCCATTAGGATTGTGGCACATAATGATATATATAGGTGATGGAAGATATATGCATTGCACTAAAGCTACTGGAACTGTAATTGAAAAGCTTCCATTAATGTATAAGAATAGGATAAAGGGGGTATTTAGATGGGCATAGCCAGTGCTATTATAGGTATAGTATTTTCAGTAACATCGTATATTGTTAATAAACGTCAAATGAAAAAAATGCAAAAAACAGCTAAAAGAACTTATTCTGATGTTATGGCTACTGAAACATCTAATACTATGCCTATTCCAATTATCTATGGGACTGTTAAAAATGCTGGAAATTTAATTTATTCCCGATTATTTGATAATAAAACTAGAATAATTAAATTAATTTGTTTTTGCGACGGAAAAATAAAAGGTATAAGGGACATAAAATTAGATGATATAGATATTAATAGCTATTTACTAGAAGGTATTAGTTATAATACTTATGTTGGTGATGGTGAGCAATTAATAGATAGTAGGGTTGAAGGTTCTAATAATTCTGAAAGAGCTAAGAGAGTTGGCGGTTTAAAACATGATGCCTATTTAGCTCTTACAGCAAAGGCTAATGAAAATTTATCTGGTAGCTTTAATGTTACAGCTATGATAGATGGTAGTATTGTTAAAAAGTGGATTAATGAAAATGAGTATGTAGAGGAATGGTCAGATAATCCTGCTTGGTGTGTTTTAGACTTTTTAACTAGATACAATGGTGTAGGGTTAAAAATGTCTGAAATAGATATACAAAGTTTTATTGAAGGCGCAAATTTTTATGATGATAAAGGATATACCTTAAATTTGTGCTTAGATGAAACTCAATCAAGATTAGATTGGATAACAACAATGTTAAATTGTTGTCGCTCAAGTTTAGTATATAAGAATGGAAAATACTCATTATTTGTTGAAAAAGCAGATGAAGTTGTTCAACATTTTGAACCAGATACTATAAATGAACTAGAGATTTGGTGGTCTCCAATGGAGGATATACCAGATAGAATTTATGTTCAATATATAGACCCAGAAAATGAATGGGTAAAAGTAAATGCACAAGCAGAAGCAGATAGTCCTTTAAGAAAACAGCCTAGAATAGAAACATATGAATTATATGGCATTACTAATTTTGACCAAGCAAGTAGATTAGCTTGGTTTTATTTAAATCAAGCTATTACTTGTAAGATGTATGTAAGATTCGTTACAGATAGAAGAGCTTTAAATAGAACTGTTGGAGATGTAATAAGTTTAACAGATTATATAACTGAATTTCAAGAAAAGAAATTTAGAATAATAAAAATATCAGATAAACAAGACGGTGGAATAGAACTTACTTGTAGAGAATATAATCCTAATATTTATAATGAGCAAAGAGGTTCTTCTGACCCTGTAATAAACAACTCAACCTTAGCAGACCCAACAGAGCCACCTCCACAAGTTATTTATTTAAATAGCGAACAGGAATATTATGTTCTTCCTGATAAAACAGTAGTTTCAAGAGTCTTTATTCGTTATACTTACCCTGAATATTTTTATTCAAGAGGTGTAAGGGCTTGGTATAGATTAGAGGGAGATGAAACGTGGCAATTTTGCGGTATATTTGATGATGAAACAAATACTGTAGTAGCAGAAAATATGGAAATACTAAAAACTTATGAATTTAAGTTAGTACATGAAAATAGATATAATAAGTTTTCTCTACCGACATATACCCCACTAATTTATATAACTGGTAATAATATTGCACCAGAAATGCCACAAGATTTCGTAGGTTATGAAGCTGTCGGAGGATTTAATTTAAGTTGGACGGCAAATAAAGAAAGAGATATTGACCATTATGAGCTGTATGTAGGGGTTGTATCAGAAAGCACGAAAATAGCAGATATAGTAGGGACAAGTTATTTTTACTCAACAGGTATGGGAGAATATAGATTTCTTTTAGTTGCTGTAGACACAATGGGTAACAGGTCAACGCCTGCTTTATTAGATTTAGAAATAGCAAGACCAGCGAATGTAACAGGTTTTGATTGTGTTCAAAATGAGCGTAATATTGAATTTAGATGGAATAAAGTTCAAGGTGCTACCTATTATGTAATCAGAGAAGGTTCAAGCTGGGAATACGGAAATTTTATTGGAAGTAGCGCAGGGCAAACATTTACATTGCCATTTGCTCAGGCAACTCAAGTAGATTTTTGGATGAAAGCTTATACAGAATATGGTGTTCCTTGTGAGTTTGCTTCTTATTGTACTGTAAGAATAGATTCTATTCCTAATAGAAATATGCTTGTTACTTATGATGCTGTTGAACAAGAATGGAACGGAATTAAATCATTTGGGCATATAAATGCTAGAGGTTTTCAATTAGATGATAATAATTTAAGTGCTGAATATATTTATGCAATAGAGTTAGACCAAGAATATTGTTCAAGAAATTGGGTTGAAAAAGTAATAAAACCATTTGCTCCTGAAAAAGAAATGTTATGGAAAGATTTAAAATTCACTTGGAATTCAGAAACAGCTAAACAAACTACTTGGATGCCTGTAGGAACTGATTATACTTTTAATAGTTTCACAGATATTGCAATTTACTTAGGGTTAAAAGATGAAACTGTTGATGATTTTTGGACATTAGATGGGACACTAATAAGCAACAAAGGAAAAGAGCCAAATCCTAATTATGGTATAGCAACTTATGAAACAGCAAGATTTCATAAAGGGTTATTAATGGATGGTAATAGTATGGTAAAATGGCAAGACATTGATATCCCACAAGTATTTTCTTTATCTGTTAATGTTCAAATTCCTATAGATTCAGATTATCCCTATGCTATATTAACCTTAAAAAATTCTAAGACTAATGATTGGTTATTACTTCATTATAGCAATGTTGGTGATAATTTTGTTTTAACTAGAAGTGATGGTGTAGAAATAACGGCAGGAGATTTCTCATTTCCTAAAGATAATATGACTTTTGTAATATCTCAAGGAGATGGATATATGAATTTAATAGTTTATAGTTCAGTTTTTTCTTTATTTAAATATAAGAAAATTAGTGAAAGTAATTATCATAAATATGATAGTATCGCATTATATAGCGATATTTAAGGGGGAAATTAAATGTTTAAAGAGAGTGCATTTATAAATTGTTCAATGATTGGTGAATTATATGATAAAGATGGAAATTTGAAACAGACAGTAGAAAAGCATAATTTAATTCTTGACGATGGCTTTGATTTTATTTGTGATGCTATAGCTAAAACTACTGGTAGACCTAATGCATTATCTCACATTGCTGTTGGTACTAATAGTACAGCGGCTTCTGCATCTGATTCAGGATTAAAAGGTGAGCTTGTAAGAAGTGCTGCTACTTATACTCATACTGCTGGCACTAAATTCTTTACTATGGTAGCAACATTTGCGGCTGGAGTAGGAACTGGGGCATTAACTGAAACTGGTTTATGTAATGCTTCATCTGGTGGTGTGACAATGGATAGAGTAGTATTTCCTGTAGTTAATAAGCAAGCTACAGATACTTTTAAAGTAACCTTCCAATTCGTATTATCAGAAAAGGCTTAAAATTATGCCAACCATAGAAATATATGATGAAGGAGCAAGGAAAGCCAAGATAAATGAATTAAACATAAAAACAAATACACTTCATAAAAAAATAAAAGATATAAAAATAAATATGAAAGGCGTAAACATCGGTTATTCTATGGATTTTGTTGAAAGTTTCTCAAGAGTTGTTGATTACAATAGAATAATAGAAGAAAATTTAGATATACAAAGAATATTATCAAAAGAAACTGGAAAAAATATAAATTATAATTTAACTATTGAAGAAACTGTAAATAAAGAAGTAGGTAAGATGTTTACAGAAGGATTAGGATTACAGGAACAGTTAAGAAAAGAATATACATTAATAATAGAAGAAAATTTAGATATACAAAGAATATTATCAAAAGAGTTACAAAAAACATTTGATATAGCTTTAGATGTTGTAGAGAATTATTTAAGAGCGGCTGGAACAGTAATGAGTGATTTAACTTTATATAATGTAGCTTTAAACGAAACAAACTTTGATACAGCAATTACTCCTGCTGGATATGATAGATTTAAAACAATGTTGACAGGGGACTACGTGTACCAAAAAGCTTTATTTAGATTTGTTTTAAACTCTACAACAACAAGTGGTAAAAGACCTAATTGTCGTGAATATTTACATAAAGTAGACGTTCCAGATACTTTTGAAACTGGAACCATTGAATTTGAGACGGACTGGAATCCAGCTACTTATGAATTTAAGCGCAAATTCCATATTGTTCCAGAAGTTACTTATACTATTATAAGAGTAGAAGGAATGGAAGAATTGAATCAAGCAACATTATTACCTTTAGAAGTTACTACTACACATATTAAAGCACAGCTTAAAGTTGGTAGTAAGTATGTTAATGGTGCTGTTTCATTTTCAGCAAGAGGATATTAAGGAGGGGTATAGTGCAAAAGTTAGTTGATATTAATGAAGCTTGGACACTTGCTAACTCTCTCGGATATATAAATGATAATTTTAGAAGTTTATTAACAAATAATTCTGGGATAGCATTTCCTTCTGTAGAATTAGAATTAGGTATGTCTTGTTTTAGGACAGACCAGTTAAAAATGTATAATTTAGTTAATGTAGAGAGAGAAATTTGGGTTTTAACAATGGATTTAACTCAAACATTCGTTACAAAAGAGTATGTAGATAATATAACAATTCCATTGGAAAGAGTAACAGGACTTATAGATTCTGTTACTAAAAAAGTAAAAGACAGTTTAATAAACTCAGGAACTAATAATGGTCAGGTAGTAGTAGTTGGAGATAGAAATAAAATTAACACTAATTTAATAGACACAGGAACAAGTTCTGGACAAATACCAATTATTAATAAAAATAATTTAATAGAAACAGGGTTAATAGACGTTGGACTTAATGTTGGACAAATACCTATGTTACAGACAGGTGGAAAATTACCAGATAGTGTGATAGATGATAAGTACGCAAAATTTAATTCAACCAATACCTTAGTATTTCCTAATGGAACTGGAATAAGAATAGGTGGTGTATAATGACTGTAGATGCATCTAATAAAGCTTATGTATCAGTAAGTGGTACTACTACAGCTTGTTCATTATACACTACACCAGAGGAAACAAAGGGTAATTATCAAGAAATATTATTAAAAAATGGTAATACAAGATATTTAACAGTTTTAGAAACTAATGATTCTTTAACTGGTTCTGTTGTTTTTAACAATAGAGTAATTAGTGCTTCTGATTTTAAAGATGGCGATAATTTTGTTTTCGTTAGAGATATTGATTCATTTTCTATTCATAAAAGTTGTGATATAAGAGTATCTATTAATATAGATTTAAGTTCTGAAACTGTTATTAGTGGAAAAGTTGGTTTGAGGTTAGAATTAGATGATAATTTATTTTATGAAAAAGAGATAGAAAACTCTAAGCTCGTAAATTTTAGTGATATTATAATAGAAAATATTCCTGCTGGAACTCATACATTAAAACTTTATACACATAAATCTAGTGGGCAAAGTTATAATGTAAAAGGCACTATTTTTATCTCTACAATTAATAAAAGAGCTGTTGATTTACCAAATGTTGTTGATGCTTCAATATATAGAGATGGGCGAGAATTTTTTATAATGTCAAGTGCTAATCAGCCGCTTCAAACAGTAAATAAAAGAACTTGGAACATCTCATTAAAAAAAGGTGAAAGTTATAAAAAAACTCAAATATTTGAAGTTGAGTTCACAATAGTACAAGAAGGAACTTATAGAATATCCTCAAGAATAAGTCTTTATAGTGCTATGAGTGGTAATAGCTGGCTTAAATTTTATCATACAATAGATGGTCAAGAAGTATATGATTCTGGAAATATAACAAATAGGAATACAACAGGTTGGATATATTTATACTCCAAAGATGTTTATTTTAAAGCAGGAGTACATAATATTGTTTTATATGCAGAAGCTTATTGTGCTGATGGAGAATTAAAGGCAACAATAAATCCGTGGGAAGTTATTGTAGGAAGTAATGAATATGCTCCTTTAGGTGGTAGCTTTGACCAGAGAAGAACTTGGAAAAGTATTTGGAATTATGATTGGTATTCTCCACCTGGGGTTAAGGTAGTTAAGGTAACTTTTTCTTGGCACTATGGTGGTGATGAAAGACTTAGACTTAGTAGTGGTAAATATTATTGGAATAAAAGATGGGAAACTGACTATAGGTTTGGTTGTTCTATTGGAGATAATCAAACAAATATTTGTTGGATTTATTATAATGATAGACCAACATATGTTGCAGTAAGTCCTCAAACATATTATCAAGTATGTGTTTTTGTTGATGGATATAAAGGCAGAGATTATGGTTTTATAGTAGAATGGTCATCTAGTATTAATAACTCTGGATATCAAATTAACAGCAGAAAATAAGGGGTAAAATATAATGGTATATAATAAATTTACTGGCGAAGAGTATATAGATACAGAGCTAGTACCAAAATTAAATGATAATTTTGATGCTGTTCGTTCTGGTAATGCAGGAACAAACTTTCCTATGACAGATTTAGTTGTAGGAATGAAGTTTTTTGATATAACAACACAAAAAGAGTGGACATTAGTAGGCACTAATCCTGTTACTTGGAAAAAGCTTGGTGGAACACTAATAAGAAGATTTTTTACTGCCTCTGAGTGGGTAAAAGTTGGGACAGGTCAAACTTATTATCTTTCAATAGGGACTTCCCAATTAACAATAACAGCAGTAGCGGCAAAAGTTGGTTCTTCATATAAAAATATACTTATTGATATTGAAGAAACTAAATTAAGTGCAATATCTGCATTTGATGGTTATGTAGATTATACAGAGTATAATGAAGAAGAAAGGTAGTGGTAAAATTTGGAACATATAACAAAACAAGAAGATGTAACAGTAGGTAGGATAATAAATTCATTAAATACATTAGATGATGAAAATATGGTTACTGTTTCAGATATAGAACCATCGAACCCTAAAGAGGGGGAAATTTGGGTAAATCCAAATGAAATATCAGAAGAAAAAGAAGTAACCTATGTAGGACATTCTATAGGTGATATATACCCTATTAGTTATACAGAATTAGAAGCAGGACAGTTAGTATTAAAAGGTCAGTTAGTAAGTAGACAAGTATACGCTAATTTATGGGCATGGCTACAAAAGCACCCTAGTTTGCTAAAAACTGAACAAGAGTATGCAGAGTATCTAGCGGCGGCAGAAAATTTATGTTGCCCTTATTTCAGCTATGGGACAAATGATACTAATTTTAGACTTCCAAATTATTCTGGAGTATTTATTAGAGCCGATTCTGATATAACTAAAATTAATCAATTTAGTGAAGATACACAAAGAAATATTCTTGGACAATTTGCAACTTTTCGAACAAGTTGGGATGATGGTACTGGAGAATTACTTTTTAATGCAAATGGGGCTTTTAAAAAAATAGAATCTGGTAATAATATGGACAGTATTCATCAGGATTCCTCAGACAGACAACAGCAAATTGTAGATTTTGATGCCTCTCGTTCAGTAGGAGCAGAACACACTGGCGAAGAAGTAAAACCTAAATCTATTAATCAAGTATGGGTAGTTCAAGCTTTTGGAGTAGTAACTAATGCAAGCTCTGTAGATTTAAATATTATAGAACAACAGATAGAACAATTATTAAATTATGGTAGTTATGAAATTGCTTGTATTAAGAATAATAAAAAGTTTTATAATAGAGATGAATTATTTACTCCTAATAAAACAAATATTACAATACATAAAAATCTAAAAATTAATATTGGTGGTAATCCATATATTAGTACAATAGATAAAGTGCTTCAATTAACTTCTCTTGGGACGTTAGACAGTCTTGGTGGTAAAGATGTATATATTTATGCTTGTGCATCTTCAACAACTGAGCCAAATTTTGTATTGTCATTAAATAGCACAATTCCTAGTGGGTATACAGCAGAAACAAGCCGTAAAATAGGTGGATTCCATTGTTTATGCGCAGATGTAGGAACTATTGAGGGGCATACATTGAGCGGCTATTTAAAAGGTTATATTCTTCCTTTATCTGTATGGGATTTATTACATAGACCTGTATCAGATTCAGAAGGAATGGTTTATATCAAAGAAATAAATAAATGGGTAGATATCTATTTATGTAGCTGGAGCGGAAATTCCTTAGAAAGTAAATTTGGGGCTGTAATATGCGATGGAGTCTCAGCAACAAAGTTTCATGGTGAAGGTTTCTCAGAACAATTTAGGCTTATCTCTAAAAGACCATTGTTTAGAAACGAGTTTGCAACAGTAGCAAAAGGTTCTAATGAAAATACTAACATAAAAAATTCTACTGACCCAAATACAACAGGCGGGCATATTGACACTGCTGGAAGAAGAATGATTAGTAATTATGGGTTAGAAGATTGCTGTGGGGTACTATGGCAATGGGGAGAGGATTTATTTGATTGTGCCAGTGCCGCTGGTATTAGTTGGTCAAGTAGCAATTTTTATTTAAGTGGCTATAGTTGGCAAACTAAATCAGTTTATAGCTCAGCTTATGACTCACAGACCTATGGTGGCTGTTATGGGCTTTTGCGGCGGGTTCTCTTGGGTGCTAGCTGGGGCTCTGGTGCGTTTTGCGGTTCTCGTTCTGCGCTTTGTGACCATTTCTCGTCTTCTGGTTATTCCAATTGCTCTTCGCGCGGTGCGTCTGAGCCGAGGTTAGTAAACCTGTGAGCAAAGATGACTGTTAAATGAGTAAGCGAAGTTTTTTGGGATAGTTGGAGCTGGGAGCTAGTAATCGAGACTAGAACGTTAGTTCTAGTCTCTTGAAAAATTAGTATATAATAAATTTATTATATAGGGCATACATATTATACTGTAATGGACTTTTGCGACGAGTTCTATTGGGTGCTAACTGGGACGATGGTACGAATTGCAGTTCTCGTTCTGCGAATTGTAACAATTTCTCGTCTAATGGTAATTCCAATTACTCTTCACGCAGTACGTCTGATACGTGGGAAAATAGCGGGTGCGGCTTACCCTCGGCTGAGTATGTATGCCTTGTCGAAAGGCAAAATACAAAACAGGGAGGAATAGGGGCTAGTAAGATAATGAACGTCCTTATTCCTAAATTTTAATTAAAGAGGATTTATGAAAAGATACGGAAATTTATGGGATAAGATAGTAACAAAAGAAAATTTAATTTTAGCTTTTGAAAAAGCACGTAGACATAAGCGTTGGCAAAAGAAAGTTAAAGTAGTTGAAGAAAACTTAGAATATTATATTAATGAGTTGCACGAATCATTAATAAATGGTACTTATAAAACTTCATCATATAGACTTAAAAAGATTTATGAGCCTAAAGAAAGAGATATTTATATTTTGCCTTTCTATCCTGATAGAATTTTACATCATGCTATAATGAATATTTTAGAGCCAATTTGGGATTCTTTATTTATATCAGATAGCTATGCTTGTAGAAAAGGGAAAGGACAGCACAAGGGAAGTAAACGTTGTATGCAATTAATAAGAAATAATAAATATTGTTTGAAGTGTGATATAAGTAAATTTTATCCTTCAATAGACCATAATGTTTTGAAAGAAATTTTACGCAAGAAGATAAAGTGTGCTAAAACACTAGAATTATTAGATTCTATAATAGACAGTGTAGATACTCCAACAAATGTTCCTATTGGCAATTATCTTAGTCAGTGGTTTGGGAATTTATATTTAAACGAGCTAGATGTATATATGAAACAAGACAATCATGTTAAAAATTATATAAGATACTGTGATGATTTTCTTTTGTTTTCCAATGATAAAGTCTTATTAAAAGAATTAGCAAAGAAGATAGAAGAATTTGTTACAGTTAAATTAAAGCTAAAGCTTAGTAAATGTGATTTATTTCCTACTTCTCAAGGCGTGGACTTTTTAGGTTATAGACATTTTCCTAAAGGTTATATTTTAGTTAGAAAAACAACTGTAAAAAGAATGAAACGGCGTTTAAGAAAACTAAAATGGGAAATAAAGACAGGAAGATTAGCAAAAGATAGAGCTATTTCTGTAATCGGGAGTTTAATGGGTTGGCTTAGATGGGCTAACACATACAATTTAAAAATAAAATTACAATTAGAAGAGCTAAGGTTAATAATAGGAGGTCAGTCCTAATTGAACAAATTTAGTGACTTTGCAGAAGAGCAGTTATTTGGAGAAAAAATATCTGTATCTGAAATTTTAAATAAAGAAATTTCAGTTTTATCTTATAAGATAGCAAAGAGTAAGATAGAAAAAGATGATTATGCGCAGATTCAAATAGAAATTAATGGCGAAAAGAAAGTTGTTTTTACTAACTCAACAGTTTTAAAAGACCAATTAGAGAGATACAAAGAACATTTACCATTTATTACTACTATAATAAAACCGAAGAAATATTATACATTTAGTTAGGAGGATAAAATATGGTAGGATATCCAAAGCATTTAAACACCAGAGAAGATTATGAGTATGTAAGGTTGAATTTCCCTAAAGAAATGTGGGAAAAGGATTTTCAAGCACTTTTAGATACTCAATATGATTGGTTTTTTATTAAAGAAGTAGGAGAAGATGAGAATATTTCTTTAAAAGATAATCAAAAATTAGAGAAATCAGACGATAATAAAATATATTTATTTGAATATTTATATAACAATAATTGTCTATTAAAAACTCTTGGATATGATGAATCAGAAGTTTTAGATATTTTAAAATAAATAGTTGACAAACAGATAATTCTGTGTTATAATATAAGAAAGATTAAGGCTGTTAAGGATTACTTAAAAATTTAATAAGTAAATACTTGACAGTCTTTTTATTTTGTGGTATAATATATGCAGAGGTGAGAAAATGGGATATCGAAATTTCATAGAATATAAGAAAGACTTGAATTTGAATGAATTTTTAAGATATATTCTTTATAATAAAAGTTTTTCAAAAACATTCTATTTAGATTTGCATATAATATATTTCTATCTTTTGAAATTTAAATTTAAAGGTCATTTCTGTGGAGAAGATATTTATTTTATTAAAGAATCTAAAACTGGATATGAAAGAATAGACATTATAGCTATTTGTGAAGATACAGTAAAAGTAGAAAAAAATTCTATTAATTTCATTTATTATTTATTTTGTATTATGTAGTTCACTTTATGTTATATTAAAAGAGCTTTTTGTAGATTTTAATATTGTTGATTGTGCCTTTTTAGCAGCTTTCACTTATATAACATGTTTAGTTAGTTTAATTATTACAACATTGATAGCTCAGTGAAGGTGGGATATTTAAAGGGGTGATATTTTAAATGAGGTATAAACTTGGAAATAAAGTAACAATCAGGAAAGATTTAGTAGTAAAAAAGTTTTATTTTGATGATAGTAAATATTGGAGTTCAATGTTTGTAAAAGATATGAAGAAATTTTTAGGTAGAACAGCTACTATTGTAAGATTATGTAATAGCTCTTATAAGCTTGATATAGATAACGGTCTTTGGTTTTGGACAGATGAGATGCTTGAAAATGCAGATGATTCTTGGGAGTGATATAGTTGTTAAAGAAGTATAAAGTAGGAGATTACGTAAGAATTATTAGTAAAAATAATAAACATAATTATTTTAATCATGATGGCACTTGCAACACAATTTGTGATAGCATGGAAAAGTATTTAAGTAAATCGGCAAGAATTGTTGGTCTTATTAATGGTCAATATGTGCTTGACATTGATGGAAGAGAATGGCTTTGGACATCTGAGATGTTTGTTGACAATGATGGTTGGGAGTAATTATGTTAGTAGTAAAAAGAGATTTTATGTTAAATGAGCAAATGATAAAACGTGGAACTATGGTAAGAGTGCTTTATAAAAGTAGTAGTATATTAGGGGTCTCTATTGAAGGTTTTTCTAATGGGCATAATTACATTTCTGAGAAGCATGAAATAGTAGGGCATTCTTTTGGTGATGGTTCAGAATGGTATTTTCTGAAACAGGAGTTAATTTTATTTGAAGATTATTCAATCTATAGTGGAGGGGGTTGGGAATAATTGAGTTTGTAGCTAAAGAAACTTTTAAACTATTTGAGGAAAAAATATTTAAAGGAACTCCTGTAAGAGTTATTGCTAGAGATGGAAAGCTCCTTAGAGTATCTATTGATGGTTATAAATCAGGATATAATAAGAGTCATGACATTTCTTTTGGAAATGGTTCTGAGCTTTGGCTTATAAAAGATATTGTAGAAAAATATTTTGAAGTTTATGATAGAAAGGAGGGTTGGGAATAATGAAAGAATTAGAAGAAACAAGGAAATTTTATAAACATAAAGATGAATTTCCAGTAATAGAAGCTGTTCAATTAACAATGGAAAATGAAAAAACTTTGATAGTAAATTTCGGAGGTAGCAAAAAGTTTAGTTTTCCTTCACTTGAGAACAAAGAAGCTAAGATAAAACTTGAATATGGAGATTATATTATTATTTATGGACAAAGTGTTATGACAGCTTTAAGTGAATCAGAATTTAAAAACGTTTATACATTTTCAAGTGTATTACATTATTATAAGGGGTAGAAAAAATGGCAAATATGACTTTAGTAGAAGCAGTAGTAAATAAATTAGACCCAATTTGTAGGGAAGCTTTAGTACATGGAACAGATTATTTAGCTTTATCAACTATTATTAATTGGGTTATGTGGCTTATATTTGGTTTAATATTTCTTGCAATCTTTATTTATTCCTTTAGGGTTGTTTTTTCTAATAAATGTAATGATACTTATGCTTTAGTATGTATAATTTCTTTTTTGTGCGTTCTCCTTTTTTTAGGAACTGTGATTTCAAGTGCAGGGGAAGCTATAGGGACTTATTATTATTATCCAGATGGTGCACTAATTAACAAAGCATTAAAGGCAGCGATAAAATGAATTTAGGTAAAGTATATGCAGAAGTAATTAAACCAATATAAAAAAGTAAAAGTAAAGGTAGGAAACTTATTTTATGAAATTAATTAATGCAGATTGCTTGGAGATATTGAGGGGGGGGGGATAGAGGATAATAGTATAGATTGTATTTTAACCGACCCTCCATATAATATAAGTAGAGAAACCAATTTCCATACATTAAAGGGAGCAATTAGACAGGGAATGGATTTTGGTAATTGGGATAAGGAATTTAATTTGACAGATTATATCTCTTTATTACCTAGAGTTTTGAAAGAAAATAGTAATGTTGTTATTTTTAATGCTTGGGAAAATTTAGGAGAAATAGCAAATGTTTGTAGAGAATTTAATATAACACCTAAAAGGTGTTTAGTTTTAAGTAAATCTAATCCTGCCCCTTTTAATAGAGATAGAATGTTTGTAAATGATGTAGAGTTTGCAATTTGGGGAATTTATAATTCAAAATCGAAACCTAGTAAGTGGACATTTAATAGAGAAAATGCGCTTGAAAGATGTGTAATACCTACTACAGTACAATCATCTAAATATCACCCTACAATGAAAGATTTAAAGGTTATGGAATATTTAGTCAGAGTTTTAACTAATCCTAATGATACTGTGCTTGACTTATTTATGGGAAGCGGAACAACAGGTCTTGCTTGTAAAAATTTAGGGAGAGATTTTGTAGGGATAGAGTTAGATTCTAAATATTATAATATAGCAAAAGAACGAATTTATAGCTAAATAATTTCAAAAAATCTATTGACAAATAGCAAGAAATATGCTATAATAATACTATAATTGAATAGTAAGGAAATTGGGAAAGCTCTTACTTGGGCTTTCCTTTTTAGCATATGAAGCGGAGGAATATAATGAGCGGAGTAAAGATTTATAAAGATGGAAAATTTATTCCATTTAATCTTAGTAACTTAGTAGAAGTTCCTATAGGAACAGTAGATTATGTTGCTTATACAGAGTTAGATGCGAACCAATTAATATTAGATGGTTCGCTTGTTAGTAGAGAGTTATATAAAGATTTATGGGAATGGGTTCAAACAAAACCATCTATGCTCTTAACCGAGGAAGAATGGCAATCTACTTTAACAGCTAATGAAGGATTGGCGTGTAATTGCTATTCTACAGGAGATGGAAGCACAACTTTTAGGTTGCCTAAAGAATCTGTAATAATTATTCCTAATCCCAATCCTTCAAATATTAATAAGTTTAGTACGGATACTCAAAGAAATATTACAGGTACTTTCAGAGCTTTAACTTGGGAGTTATCTTATGGTACTACTGGAATCTTTACTTCTTCAAATAATTTATTAGATAGAGTTGCTCCTGAAGGTAATGATTTTGGTACAACAGATTATTCTGTTGACGCATCTCGTTCAGTCGGAATTGAGCACACAGGCAGTGAAGTTAAACCTAAAACGATAACAAAACTTCCAGTAGTGTATGCTTTTGGTAGCGTATATAATTCAGGCGGTATAGATATATCAGATATTATGGGAACTGTTAATGATTTAGTTGCTACTAAATATATTAAAACGTTTAATGATTTAAGTCAAATTGGAATAACTAAAGGTACTGAAACCTTAAAGGCGGTAGGAAAAGCTTTGCCTGATAATTCAATGATTATATATTCAGTCTATCCAGAATCGGGATACAATAATGTTGAATATCCATATGTATCAGGTCAATTTAGAATCATTAAGTCTAAAAATTATTGTTCTTTATATTTTCAGACTGATTTTGGACGTTCTTATGAAAAATACTTTGATGACCGTGATAGTTATTATGTTGAAAATAGCTGGAAAAAGATTGCAGATAAGAAGGATAAACTAAGTGTTCCTTCTAATACAAAAATAGCTATTAGTTTAACTAATCAGGGTGACTCTTATACTCCTTCTTGTGATGGATTAATATGGGCAAAGAAATTAGGAACTAATTCTGGGTCGTATATGATAATATCTGATACTCCAGAAATAGAAAATTCTACTTTTGGTCAAGTATTATATGATGATTATGGTGGACAATACGTTTATAATATTCAAGGTTGTTGTACTGTGACGAAAAATCAAACTATGTATTTTTTTTGGAACTATAATGCAATAGTTAATTTTATACCTTTTAAAAATGAAAATTATACTTTATATGGTGAGGATTATAGAATATATATTAAAGTTACTGATGCTGACGGAAATATTCTTAAAGATGCAAACGTTAAAATATTGTCATCTAGTGGTACACAAATAGTTAGCGGAACAACTAGCGGAGATGGTAGATTTTTTATCCCAGTGGCTAAATTACAAGAATTATTTAATTACATCTCTTATACCATAGAAGTAACTTATGGTTCAGCAACAGAAAGTTTAATATATATGAGAAATCAAATTGATAAAGAAGCTATTAATGATATAACAATATCTATGTCAGGTATAACTAATGGGGGGGGGGCAACGGATAAGGTCTCTATAACTAATACAAATTATGGGGAATACGGAAACGTTGCTATTAATAATCAAACAGTAGCATCATTAGAGGTAGATAAAGGAAGTCAAGTTAGTTTATTAGCAACTCCAAATTTAGGATATAAATTCGTTAATTTTAGAATTAATGATAAGTCTAATTCATCTACTAATCCTACTACTTTTATTGCTACTGAAAATACTACCTTTAAAGCAGTATTTGAAGAAGATATAAATATAGATATCCCTACTCCGCCTGAAACTGCTAATGTTTATATTCAGGTTCAAAAAGGTGGTAGCAATTTAGTAAATACAACAGCTAAAGTTTATGTAAAAAATCTGGCTGATAATACAGAGTTATGGTCAGGAACAACAGATGGAACAGGTTTAGTAAAATTAGACCCAATTTATTATACTACTGGAAATTTATTAGTAACTGCAAAAGTTGGTTTAAAGGAACAAAGTATTTTAATATCATCTGATACATTAGAGACTTTATTTGAAGATACTACATTTTATGTCAATATAATTGATGCTTTGAAAATAATAAATACTATTGATAATAAAGAAACAAAATCTACTGAAATTGGTTATCGTATTGAGGATGGAAATGGGACTATTATTGTTCCAGAAATACTTTCAAACGTTTCTGGCATTAATGAGTGGATAGGTTTAACATTAGATTTAGGAACTTACTATATTAAAAATACTAAAGTACCTTCTGGGGTAACTTTACTTAAAGAGCCTATAGAACTTAATATTACTAAAACAACTCCAATTACTAAAACGTTAGTAGTTAATCTTACAAAAGGTTTTGAATTACCTTAATAGTATTAGAGGGGAAGAAATAAATGATTTATTATAGATTAAGAGAAGATGGAAGTATAATGGATTTTTATGAAGGTGATTTTCCATTTTCTTGGGAATATTTAGAAACGGATAAAAAAATAATCTTAAATGAGAATGGTGTTTATGTTTTTGAAGATGAAGTTGATTTAAAAGCTTTAGAAAAGGCAAATAAAGAAAAAGAATTAACAAATCTTAAATTATCTTATTTTAACCTTATTGAAGCGGAATTAAAAGCTACTGATTATCAGTGTCTAAAATTTGTAGATGGAGCTTTAACAGAAGAAGCTTATAAAGATACAAAAGAAAAAAGAGCTAAGTTAAGAAGTGCTTACAATGAATTAGAACAAGCAACATCTAAAACAAAAGTTAATGCTATTGTTAAAGAATATGGGTTGGTGTAATATGACTTGGATACTTACAGTAATTATAGATTTAATGTTTAATGTGATTTGCTATCTCACGAATCCTATAGTTGTTTTATTTGCAGATGAGTATGGAAACTTGCCAAAATGTTTACGATGGTGGCAAACATACGATAATTGTTTAGATGTAGACTGGATGATAGATGAAGAGATAGTGCCAAAGATATTCAGATATGATTTTCATAAACATTATATTTATCACCTAGAAGATAAATCAGGAGATAAAGTAATAGCTGGATATGTGGATATTATTGACCCTAATTTTACTATTAAAGAAAGGGTTCAAAGATATTTTTGTAGATTGTGTTGGTTATACAGAAATACAGCTTATGGTTTTAGTTATGAAATAAGTGGAAGAGATTATGACCCAAAATTAAAGAAAGTTTATAAAGATTATAAGAATAGTCGAGAAGATGAATGTCATATTGATGTTGTTTATGATGATAGACCTTTTTGGAATAGAACTTGGAGAATTTACTATACTAAACAGTGGTTTTGGAAATTTTATATTAGAATTTATTTTGGGTGGAAAATAACAAAAACGGAAGGAAGTAAAGATAGGGCAATGTTAGCTTTCTTTATTAATCCTTTTCGTATTGTAAAGGAGGGTTGACAGTGTATACAAGTAAACATTGGAGCGTAACAGAGTGGGATTGTTTTCAACGAAATAGAAATTCCTATGCATGGGACAATGAAAATGGTAGACTTTGTACTAACGATGAAAGAACAGCGAATCTTTTCAAAATCCTCGATATGCTTAGAGAGTGGAATCCTAATTGGGTTATAAACACAACTAATGCTGGCTACAAAAGTGGCTATCGAACTTTAGATGTTAATGTAGCAGTTGGCGGGGAAAAAGGTAGTTATCATACTAAAGGGTGTGCAGCAGATATTCATATTGCAGGGCAAGATGATTCAGCAGAATCTTTAGCAGATACTGTATTAGTAGCCGCAGATTCTTATGGTTTAAAAGATTCATTAGGTATTGGTTATTACGGAGATTGGATTCATATTGATACCAGAGGTTATACTTCTAGGTGGTAAGGAGGGTTATTATGGCTTGTGGTAGCAGAAAAGGTAAAAAAGGCAAAAAGAATAAATAGGGGGAATTTTTGTGACGATTGTAGATAGAGTGTATAGATATTGCGCTGAATATTTTGCACAATCAGAATGTGAGAGAATGTATTTACAATTAATGCATTTGGATGACGAAGTTATCTCCCTATCAGATGAAGTAAATGACTTAATATTTAATTGCTTTGAATTTAAAAGGACTTACATAAATAAAAGAGCATTGGAGTGTCTAAAATATGCTCCACAAGGAGTAATATAATGAAGGAATATTTCTACAGTATTTTTAAAAATGTATTTAGAGATAAATACGATAAAGACGTTTATAAATTAAAAGAAGAGCTACTTATTCTTAGAAAAGAAAAAGTTGAACGAGAAAGAGAATTAGATAGAGTTAAACGTGAATTAGAAAAGGTTAGGAAAGAAATGTCTTTATTAGATAGTTCTAAGTTAGAAGATGAAACTAAAATTAATGATTTAATAAAAACCCTTAAAGAAAGCCATCAAAAAATAGAAGAATTAGAAATCCAAATTAAGAATTTAAAAGTAAAAAATAAAGGTTTAATAACTCAGATAAAAAATTTGAAAGAAGGAAATTAAAATGAAACTCTACACAAAACTAAAATGCGCTTTTAAACAATTCAAAACAGTTATGTGTAGAGGGTTTGAACGTCTACACTTTCTGTAAGAACGGAGGGGTGTAGTGGATAAAACTTTTGAAATGGAACTAAGAGAAACTTTAGTAGAGATAAAAACTAAACAAGAGAGTTCTATGGAAAGTTTAGCTATTTATTTAGAAAAAACTCAAACACAAGAAGTTGAATTAAAAACTATAGAAAATAACATAAGGACAATATTTAAACGTATAGATGAATTACATTTAAATGAGAAAGAAAACAGGGCTGAATTAACAAGATTAATAGAAGATAAATATTCTGAAATCTTTAAATTAGCCGCTGTAATGTCTGGTGTAATCAGTATATTCATAAGTGTACTGGCAATCATTTTAAAGTAATGAGGTCTTAGAATGTTTGACAAGATAAAGAATTTTATCAAAACTAAACTTCTTGTTAAACCTAATATTACAGGTGGAAGCTTAAAGCTCCTTTATATAATGATTGTACTAATAATCTCTACAGTTTTGACTTACTTATTTGCTTGGTTATATCAAGCAGTTTTTAGAGAATTAATAATATTACCAGACTTATTAGCATTATTAAAGGTGTTATTTTCTCCCGAAGTGATAGCAGCAATATTCTTTTATGGAGCAGCTATAATAGATAAAGATGGCAATGGAGAAAGTGATAAGCTGGAAGAAGAGATTAAGAAAGATAAAAATTAGTCTCTTAATAATGAGAGGGACGAAAGTATTCGTTAAAGTATTATGAAATCAAATTTAATAACAGTAGATAATTTTAAATGTACTTGCTGTGGACAAATGCCAAAAGTAAGTAAAAGATTATTAAAAATTTTGAATGATATTCAAAAGGATATAGGTGAAAATTTAACTATATTATCACCTAAATGCAGTGACCCAGAATTTAGAAAAATGTTAAAAGCGTGTGTCATTTTAGCTCCTAAAACTTATTCTGTAGATGATTTAGCGGATTTAGCGATACTGCATAACGCAGATGGCATAAGGAGGCTATATCGTTATAAAGCAGTTTATTTAGATGTTTTAGGAAATAAAATGGATTTTTAATCCCTTGCTAATGCAGGGGATTTTTTAGTTGACAAATAGAAATTTTTGTGGTATAATATAGAAAATGATAAGCGAGGTAACAATAATGCTTCAATTAGGAACTAAGGTAAAAATTAGAGAAGATTTAGCTGTAGGTAAGTTATATTTTGGTGATAATAATAGTTTGTTGGCTACACGTTTATTTACTTCTAATATGTCATATTACAAAGGTCAAATTGCTGAAATAATCGCCATAAAGAAGAGTATTTTAGGGACGTATTATCTTCTCGACATTGATGTCTGGCAGTGTTATTGGGTGGAGTCAATGTTTGAACTCATGGAGGATAACTGGGAATGAGGTATAAAATAGGTGATAGTGTAGTAGTAAGGGAAGACTTATATGCTGATGTGGCATATCCAGATGAACGTTGTAATATCAATATAAAAGCTTCTGTAAGCATGCTTAAATATAGAGGTAGACATACTACAATAAAATCAATATACCATATACATGGGGGTATTTTTTATTTAATAGATGCTGATAAGCGTTTTCATTTTTGGATAGCTTCAATGTTTTTAGATGATGGTTGGGAATAAAAAAATGCTTGACAAATAAAGAAAAATGTGGTATAATAATTACAGAAAGGTGGTTAAAGAATGTTCGATGTTGGATTACTTATAAGGTATTTAAAAAACTATGTTGCGGAAACTATTAGGACTCGAAAAGCTTATAAGCAAATTGTAAAAGATTTGCGGGAAAAGAGAGATGCAAGCATAAATCCTCATTATAGAAAGGCAATGAATGAAGCAATTCGAGAAATTAAAACTGTGCCCTTTCTAAGACAAGATGGCGGCTTTTGGAATTGCATGGGTAAGCGTATGACTAGAGAGGAATCAGAAGATTAATGATTGAAGTATTTGTTAATAATTCTCAACTATTAACAAATCTAGCAACAAATGAAATTGAGAGAATAAAGAAAGATTTAACTTTTAGAAACCCAACTTATGAGAGTATTTTAAAATATTCAAGATGGGGGACAACTAAAGAGCCTGAATTTCTTTATTATTATAAAGAAGTTGGGGATACTTTAATTGTCCCTAAAGGTTATAGGATACCTTTTAATTATGAGATTAAAAAGGATAATTCTTTAAGCTTTAATAATATTGAATATCCAGAGTTAAGAATCAAGCTTAGGAAAGTACAAAACGTAGCTATTGAGCACTACACTAAAGATACTGGAACACTTGTTATAAATACAGGGTTAGGTAAAAGTATAATCGGTTTGGCACTAGCAGGGAAGTTGAAAGAAAGAGCTTTAATAGTTGTCAATAAAGATGACTTAGTTGATGGATGGGAAAAAGATGCTCAATTATGCTATGGAGATTTAGAAATAGGTTTAGTAAAAGGTAAGGTTTTCAATATAGGAGAACAGATAACTATAACTACGATTCAAACACTTTCTAAGCTTGGTGACATAAAGCTTGATAAACTTAAAGCTAGTATATCTATGTTAATTTGTGACGAATGCCACAGATGTTCAGCTAAAATATACAGTGTTCTAAATGACTTCCCTGCTAGATACCGATTAGGCTTAACTGCTACAAAAATGAGAAATGATGGTTTAGCTGATGTATTAGATTTAATTTGTGGAGAAACTCTTTATGAATATAAAGGAGAGTTTGAGACAGATGATATAATATCATCTAAGGATATCTATATAGTAAGAAGAAACAGCAATATTTCTTGGAGTCCTAATATTGATTACTATTGGTGTAAGAGTGGGAGAACGGTAAAATCTTTATTTTATAACGATGTCAAATATGAAAAATACACAAAAGGTTGGAAAGCTTTAATTAATCAATTATTAAGTACCAAAGAAATTGACAGCTTGCCAGTTAATTTACAGGAGGCTTACAAGTTAATTTCAGGCAGTGAAGAGTTTAATAATTTAGTTGTTAAGGATATAAAAAGTGAATATGCACAAGGTAAGTCTTGTATAGTATTTTGTAAAGAAAAGGAGCATATAAATTTATTATATAATCTTTTAGTAGAAGATTGTCCTAGAATACAAAAATACTATGGAGATATGAAAGAAACAAAAGCAGAAATAAAAGCAAAAGCAGAATCAAAAGAAGCATTAATTACATTAGCTACAATATCCATTAGTTGCGAAGGGACTAACGTAAAATCTTGGGAGAGAGGATTTCTTGTATCGTCAGTGGCGAACAAGAAAGATTTAATTCAGATTTTAGGAAGGCTACGAAGAACTAAGGATGGTAAGTCTAATGTATTTTTTTATGATTATAGACATCCTTTAATGACTATAATAAAATCGCATGGATACAAAAGAGATAGTTGGTATAAGGAAATAGGAATTACTAAAATTATTTAAAAAATGCTTGACAAGAATAAAAAAGTGTGATATAATAATTAAACAATTTGAACGGTGGTAGAAAATGAAAGAATGTACAATTACTGATTTCTCTGAGGTTGTTATAGAAGATAAAGAATTTAGAGAACTGGCAGTTCAATATGACCTTTATCGTAAAACAAAATTAGAAGCAGAAAAAAGAGCTAAAGATATCAAGGAACGTATTGAAGAGTATGTTGATAAAAATGGCAAGAAAGATTTAAATGGAAATAGATATATGCCCTTTTTAGATAATAAATATTTAAAACGTGAAGTACGGAAAAGTTATGATATTGTTCCAGAAATGGCAGAAAGTATTTTAAGACGTTATGGAGTATTAGATAAGGTTTTAAAATATGAGCCTTATTATGACATGGAAGAACTAGAGCATTTAATAGCAGATGGTGTAATTCCTATGGAAGCTACAAAGAAAATATTTAAGGAGAAGGTAAGTTATACAACTAAGATACTTGAATTAAAGGACGTGGAAGAAGTTGCCGAGGAAGAAGAAAGATAGACGTGGTAGACCTGCTGGTAAAGTTCTTCAAGGAAAACTATTTAAAATAAATGGAAAAGTGCTTAGATTATATACAAGGTCTAAATTAATTGAGGCATTTAAGTTAGCTGGAATTCCTAGAGGGTCTTTAACATTAAGATTATGGGAAAAGAACGGAATATTGCCGCCAGCATTAATAAGAATAAATAACATTTGTTATTATACCCAACCACAAATAGATACAATAGTTAGGGTCGCATTAGAATGTGGTGTAAGACGAGGTTTTCCTATAGAAGAGACAGGATTTGCTGAAAGAGTTAAAATAGCTTTACAAATAGTAAACGAGCGATTATTTTTACCTGATAAAGAATAGGAGGCATAGTATGGAAGAAACTGTAAAAGTTGGATTGTCAAAAGGAGTAACATTAAATATTGGTAACTATGAAAGTGCTAGATTTGATTTTTGGGAAGAAAGAACTGTTCCATTAGCAGATAAAGAAAAGACTATTGCTGAAATTTCTCAACATATTGATTCTGTAATTGAATCAGAAGTAACTGAACTTGACCGACAACTTAAAAAGGCGAAAAAATGATTATTACTAAAGCCGAAGCAAAGAAATTATTTGGTAAGGGAATAGTTACTTCTGATAAAAGCGGAATAATTAAATCAGAAGAAGATTATAGTAAATTTAAAGTTAATGATTGGATAAAGTATTTTTGCACTAAAGCAGAAAAGCATGGTGTCAAGTATCAAATAGTGCGCTATAAAGATACTTCTGTTATTAAATCTTTAATGTCTAACTATTCATCTCAAGAAATAAAAAATATTATAGATTTTTTATGGGATTCAGATTATCGCTTTAAAAGCGGCGGCAGAGAAAAAGATTTAATGGAATATGGAATTTATCTCTTATCAAATGCTTGGTTAAGTAGCTATTATAATTTAGCAATAAACTATGAAGGACAGGCTTTTAAAAAGCAGAGAGGCTGGGTAGAAGAAAAAGACGGTGGTGTAGAAATTGAGTTCTGAGTTGCCAACAAGAGAAGGAAAAGTAAGAGAATATATAAGTAAAGATGCACTCTATTTAATGGGTATTCCCAGTAGCTATCAAGGTAAGTTTTTAGGGGATTATCATTTTGTAAAGCCTGAATTTAAAGAGATGGTAACACGTTATGTTAATAACCCCCAAGATATGTTAAGAGACTGTATTAATTTATTATTTTTGGGAACTAATGGGGCAGGAAAAACTTTTTTAGCAACTATTATCTTACAAGAATTATATATTAGATACTATTCTGGCTATTATATTACTTTTAGCGAGATTATACGAAAGACTTATAATAAAGAGGATGTCAGTGACATTTATAACTCAGAGTTTTTAGTTATAGATGAATTAGGGGCAGAAGTAAATACTGAGCGGGGTTCAGAGAAAGCTTTATTAGAAAGTGTACTAAAAGCAAGAGATAGAGAAGGAAAACCAACTATTATATGCACTAATTTAAAGAAAGAAGAATTAACAGCTAGATATGGCTATACTGTAGAGAGTATGTTAAATATGTTTATTAAAGCCACTTTTACAACAAAAGATGGCAGAGGTGAAGCATTTAAAAATAAAGAAGCTATTAAAAAGTTGTTAAAGGGGTGATAACATGGAGTTTGCAAAAGATAATTGTATTAATTGTGGTTCAGATTCTGTATTTGCTTATGTAGAAAAAGAACACTTGCCATTGTGTAGGGAGTGTTATGTTTTATATGATAAAGATGAAATTAATGCAGGGCAGTTAAGGGAGAAGAGACGTGAAAAGAGGGCAATTAGCAAATCAATCTCTACCAGTAATAGCCTTTAACCTAGAAAGTTGTTTTTTTAATAAAAAGACTACTTTCTATGATGAACTTTTTAAAGATAAATATGATATTTTAAAAATGCAATATAATCCTCAACATCTTGATACAGTAACGAAAATTTGGAAAAGTGGTAAGTATTCAATACACTTAGTAACATATAAAAATCCTGAGAAATGGAAAGATTTAGAAGGATTTTTATTTGATAAGTATTTATATTTTAATCATTTAGAGTTTATTGAAGGTTTTAAAGAACTAAAGAGATTATGTGAATTAAGATATCTATATTATGTAGATGATGGAGATAAGTTATTTTTACCTAAAAATGCTGTATCAATGGAACAGTTTTTAGGGGTGATGAAATGAGTGTTGAATCAAATTTCATTACAAAGTTACTTGAAACTAAAGATTGGAAAACGGTTTCTGAAAAAAGAATAACTGGAAAGTTATTTAATGCAAATTACAAAAGAGTGTTTAATTTTATATCTGACTTTAAGGTTAATTATGGTGATGTCCCATCTATTGAATCTGTTAAGGCTAGATTCCCTGAATTTGATTTTACAGAATCTGTTCCTGAAAGATTAGACTTTTACTGTGATGAATTAAGGAATAAAGTTAAACATAATTTACTTGTTGATACTTTTAAACAGGTTCAGCAAGATATAAATAATCTTAATACTGATGAAGGTATTAAGAAACTACACAGACTAATACAAAAAGTTGAAGCAGAAATAATACTTACAGAAGCTTGTAAAATTGGTGAAGATACAGAAGAGCGTTTTAAAAGATATGAAGAACGTAAAGTTACAGGTGGTATATCAGGTATTCCAATAGGATTATTGCCTATTGATAAACAACTTGGTGGTGTAAAACCTTTAGACCTTATAACTTTTCTTGGTTATACTGGAACTGGTAAAAGTTGGCTACTGTGTATATGTGCTGTAGCAATGGCAAAGATGGGTTATAAAGTTCTTCTTTTAACAAAAGAAATGTTACCTTCACAATTAATTGACAGAATTGATGCTATTTGGTCAGGAATAAGTTATTCAAGAATTAAAGATGGTCAGCTTACCCCACAGGAAGAAGAAAGATATATTAAGTATCTTAGAGAAGAAGCTCCTAGATATAAAGATAGGTTAGTAGTAGAACTTATTGAAGGTGGTGTTCTTGCTTGTGGGAGTGCTATAGATACTCACAAGCCTGATATTTGCTTAATTGATGGTGGCTATCTCATGGCAGATGATTCAGATGATGATGATTGGAAAGGGATTCTTGATGTATGGCGAGGATTTAAAGCTTTGGCTAGAAATAGGAAAGTTCCAATCATAGCTACATCACAGCTAAAAGGTGAAACAGCTTCTTTAAGCTCCGTTTCTTTTGCTAAAGCAATAGCACAAGAAGCTGATGCAGTTTTCGGCTTAGAGCAGGATAAAACCGATAAAGCAGAAAAAGAAATTAAAATAGTAACTTTAAAAGTTCGTGATGGTGAATGGAAACCGCCTTTTAAAATGAGTTGGGATTTTGCAGAAATGAAGCATGATTTGCTATATGTAGAAGAAGAAAAACAAAGAACACCAATAAAGGTAGCAACAATAAAAAGGATTGAGTAGTATGACTATCGAAGAATTACAAACAGTATGTGAATTATTAGATTTACATAAAGTTAAAGTCAGAGGAACTGACATAATGGCATCTTGTCCTTTTCATGAAGATAAAAGACCTTCATTTGGTTTAAGTAGTGAAAAAGAAGTATGGCATTGTTTTAGTTGTAATCGTAGTGGAACAATAACAGACCTTGTAGCAGATATTAAGGATATTTCTATCGAAGAAGCAAGAATTTTACTTGCTACAGTTATAGAGGACAAGAAAAATAAAGTTGAAGAAATTCCTTTAAGAAGATATGAAGATATTCCTGAAACAGCTATTAGGTGTGAAATGCCTTATGAATCTTTGGCTATTTATCGTAGTGGAAATATAGTACACCCTTATTTTACAAAAAGGGGTTTTACAGCAGATGACCAAGAAAGATTTCTATTTGGCTGGGATTCTGAGAAGAAACGTGTAACAGTTCCTGTATTTTGGGCAGATGGTAAACTTTGTGGGTTTATAGGAAGAGCCGTGTTGAATGAAAAAACGCCTGAATATAAACTTATTTATGGTAATATGCCAAAGTATTATGTATATGATGGATTCCCAAGAGCAGGGATATTATTTCCACTAAATTTATTTGAACCAATCAATAATACTGTCATTTTAGTTGAAGGATTGCTAGATGCTTTATGGTTACATAAGCACGGATTTAAAAATGCTTTAGCCATATTAACATCAGGTATTTCACAAGCTCAAATTTCACTTCTGAGGGGTTTTAATATTCAACGAGTAATATTATGCCTAGACAATGATAAAGCTGGTCAGAGCGGCTGTAAACGCATATATGACCTATGTTTGAAAGACTATGTATTTAGTTCTGTAAAGTATCCAGAAGGATGCAAAGATGTTCAAGATATGACAAAAGAACAGTTAATTGAAATGTTTAATAATTTAGAAGTATATCCAAAAGTAGAGTTAAGAAAAATTGAATAGGAGATTAAAGAATGAATGTATTTAAAAGAGGATTTGAAGCTAGAGAAGAAGAAGTTAAAACAAAAAAGAGTGGTTTTTTGAAAGATTATTTTTTGACTGCAAAAGATAATCCTGATGCCCCAATAAGATTTTTGACAGATGAGCCTGTTTCTTTTTGGGGGCATAATGTACAAGAGGGTAATAGATTTGTTACTTATGCTTGCACTTGTGAACCTGACTGTCCTTTGTGTCAATCAGGCGCACCAAGAAGTTATAAATCAGCCTTTTTAGTAGCAGATGGTAGACATCAAAGCTATGTGAATAAGAAAGGTGAAAAAGTTGAATATGATTTAGCTGTATCTGTGTTGTTGCGTGGCAATGATGTAGGGATTATTGAGCGTAATAAACAACGTTATGGCTTGTTAAATAGTCCTTTTTATGCTACACGAATGGGTGTAAAACCAGCAATTACATATCTATTTGATAAAGCAGGTGAAGAAATCTTTGAGCGTTATCCATACCTTGATAGAGATGTTTTTGCTGTTGGTGAGCTTAATGAGGATGCAAAACAGAAAATTAAAGAACTGCTTCCTGATTCTTGTAAAGATTTGAGTTATTATGAAGTTATTGAAACTAAGTTTCCTTTTTATGGGCAAGGAAAATCTGATACTTTTTTTGACACAACAGAATTTTTAGAACCTATTACAAAAGAATCTTCACTTAGAAACGTTGCTAGAAGCATTATTAGGGAAGTGGATTAATGATAAATTGGACACAAAAAAAGCTTAATAATTGTTTGAAGCACTGGCAGAAAGTTTTGGGATTAGAGAATTGGCGCATTAAGGTTCAGTTTGCAGACCCAAGAGATATTGAAGATTTTTTAGGTTATAAAGCTTGCGCTTGTATTTCTATCAGTCCAACTATGGAAAACGCAGTAATTAAAATAGGCTATCAAAATTTTTATGACCAAGATGATATAGATTTGTATGGCACAGATGATATTGAGTTTAGTTTAATACATGAATTGCTACATATTTATTTTCAGGGTTTAGATTTAGATAAGGAAGAAAAAACACAGCTAACTTTAGAAACAATTATTAACAGAATGTGTAGGGCGTTGTTAGTAAGTGGGAGAACTGAACATGAAACAGAATCCAATAGCTGATAGGCAAACATTAATTGCAAAAATTGCAGAACAAAATAACCTTACGCAAGGCAAAGCGGACGAAGTTATAAAAATGTTCTGTAAAGGAGTAGAGGGCGTTTTAGAAAATGGTTATCAAGGTTTAATATTACCTAGATACTTTTCTTTAGTAGCAAGAGAGCAAGATATTAAAACGTCTTATAATATTCATACAAAAACATTCCAAGACAGAAAGCCTTTTAATAGGTTTGTCTTTAAGCCTAGCAAGAAGTGGAAGAAACTGATAAATAGAGGTGATTAATTGTTTCATCAAAAATTCTTCAAATTAACAATATTAAACAGAGATAATCTTGATAGATTTTTTGACGAGTATGCAAGAGCTAAACAGATTTTCTTTGACTTTGAAACCTCTGGATTGAGTACAAGGTATATTGGTAGAGATTATGCAGTAGGTTTAACTGTTGCTTTTGAGGATGCCATTAGTAAAGAAGTTTACTACGCACCGTTTAGGCATTGCTTTGAAGGTGTCTATAACCCAGAGGGTCGTTTTGATTACAGACAAACAGGAGCATTTGATGATGCTAAGAATTTTCCTGATTTTCAGCCAGAGAAGTTTTTTGGTGAGTATTATAATATTGATATTGTAGAATTTATGAAACGATTGAAACCTTTAATGGAAAATGGTGGGAAAGAGTATATCGCCCACCATATTTCTTTCGATTTACATTCATTCGCAAATGAAGGTATTGATATAGTAAAAGTATTTGAAACTAATACTTTTACAGATACTCAAGTTGCTGTTCATACTCTTGATGAAGAGCAAGAAAAAAACTTAGAAGCTGTTACAGAAATGATATTTAAGGTAAAAAAATCGCATTATAAAGATACTATAATGACAGTTACCAAAGAAGAGAAAAAAGAATTAGGACTAGCTTCAAATAGTAATGCTTGTTTTCAACACGTTCAAATTCCAATAGGAGCACAGTATTCAGCAGAAGATGTATATTTTATGAAAGAAATGTATAATCCTATTTTAAATGCACTTAAAGAAGATGGCGGTTATGAATATTTTAGAGATGTTCGTATGCCATATATGAAAGTGTTATGGAAAATGGAAAGAAACGGAATACGTATAGATGAAAAGAAACTAGATAGTATGACTAAACTAGCACTTGAAAAGTTAGATGAATTAAAATATAAGATTTATGAAATTGTTGGAGTAGAATTTAATATAAATAGTGGACAACAATTATATGAAATCTTGTATGGCTTTAAAAAGAAGCTTAAAGATAGAAAAACTGGTGAGTATAAAGAATCATTTAATGAAAAATTAGTTAAGTTAAATTTTGGATATAAACCAGTAAATTGGACAGATGGTGGAAAAAATCGAGATAAAATATTACAAACTCCTAAAACTGATAAAGATGCTATCAAAAAATTATTAAGACAGGAAAGTAAAAGAGAGGGCGGTCAAGAGTTATTAAAACTCTTACAAGACTTCTTTAAACTTACTAAACTTTATACTGCTTTTATGGTAGGTATAAAAGAGCAAATATATTGTGATGGTAAAGTACATCCTAGTTTTAACCAAAACGGAACAACAAGTCATAGATTAAGTTGTTCTGAACCGAACTAAGTTGTTGGTTCGCTGAGTTGGAAACTCTCAGAAAATAACTCCTTGAACTCGGTGAAACCCCTTCAATTAATTGGGCAATACCGAACCAAGTTTAGTAGGGATACTAAAAAGGTGTAACGACTAGGTAAAGTAGGCTAGAACAGTTGAAATACCCAAGAGCGGGGAGACCTAAACCTTAATGGCATGGATAAGATATAGTCTGAACTATACTCGATGATAAAGGTATAGAAGCAAAAATAAAGAGTTTTGCGATAACATAATGTTCAACAGTTACCTAAACCGCTTGAAGAGCCAAAAGAGGGAGAAGATAGGAGTTACTATGACTTTTGGATTCAATTTGAAATAAGAAGCTTAATGATAGCTGATAGTGAAGATGAAGTTATAGTAGCAGCCGATTTTCATGCTTTGGAGAAGTTTTTAACAGCGCATTTTTCAAGAGACCCTTTGTTATTAAAAATGTTGACTGAAAAGCTTGACCCACATGGAACTGTAGCAACTATTATATTTCCTGAATTGGCAGGAGCAGACCCTAATTCAATTAAGAAAATTGCCCCACATAAACGTCAAGTAGGTAAAACTGTAGGCTTCGCTGTAGATTATGGCGGCACGAAAATGGCAGTTGCAAGGAATCTTGAAATTGACGAAAAGACCGCCCAAGAATATATTGATAGATATTTTGAAGGTTTTGCAGGGTTAAAAAAATATGATAATGATTTAATTAAATTTGCAAGAAAAAATGGTTATATAGAAACCTTAATCAAAGGACACAAACGTCATTTGTGGGGAATAAACGCAAAAGATGGAAGAACACGTTCTTATTACGAAAGATTAACAGTAAACTCCAAAAGTCAGGCAAGTGGTGCAGATGTAACATCTTTAGCACAGATAGACGTAGATAATGATATTATCTTAAAATCTATAGGAGCAAAACAGTTGTCTAACGTCCACGATAAACCTTTGTCAAATAACTTGTCGTGGTTAAACTTCTTGATATGCTGGAACGCAAAAATGTAATACTACCAAAGTGTGAAAATGTATTACATATTATACTAATGTATATGTAGCCAATCAGCAGGGAGGAAATAGTAATGAATAATGAATTATATCAATTATGCTTATCTTTAAAAATTGGAGATGGTTGTTATGTTTCACAAAGTTCTACCACAAAGAACTTTCATATGTCAACAAGAAGCATAAACAAGGATTACTTAGATTACAAAAGAAACATTTTTACAAAAAATGATATACTCACTAAAGATATTGTTTGTACCTCTGGGTATAAAAAAGGAAGTATTATTTATGGGTTTAGCACTAGAGTTGAGCCTATAATATCTGTAGTTGGGAATATGTCAAAAATAGAAATATTAGATAGTTTAGATATCTTAGGGTTAATTCTCTATTATTTAGATGATGGTTCACTACATAAGAATAAACATTTTATGCACTTATACTGCAATTCATTTAATTCATTAGAGGTAGAAAAGTTAATAGAGATACTTTATAATTTTTTCCCACAAAAAAGATGCCCTGTTAGATATGATAAAAAGAAAGATGGTAGAGTATTTCCTTATATTTATATTCCTGTTTGTGTTGCTAAAGAATTTAGTAAATTAGTTTATGATTTTTTAGTAAGAAATAATATTAATTCATTATTATACAAAACTATTTCACCCTCACAGACTATCGAAAACATAGGATAATAGGAACTGTACATTACTATTATTTGAGAAGTGAGTAGAGTACGGCTTTGTTGAAATACAAAGTGGGTTGACAGCCTTAAATGGAAGCAAGAAGGTATAGTACAGATACATAATATAGTCGAGTGCACTTTCAAGTGTACGGTATGGAGATTATTTTAAGTGTTCCAAAGAAATTTGTAGAGTTATGCAAAGAGCGGTTAGTATATCATATGGAGCATTGTTTGCCTGAAAGGGGAATTAATTTAGTTATTCCTTTAGAAGCAACAGTAGACTCTGGTAATACTTACGCAGATGCAAAATAATGCTTGACAAATAGTAAATTTTGTGGTATAATAAGCTAGTAGAACAAGGAGGATAAAAATGAATAAAGTAGATACAATAGTAAGAGAAGATAGTAAAGTTATTGGAGTTAATGAGAAATTTATGAATCCTGAAAATCTTAAAGAGTTAATAGAACAACAAGAAGCTTTAATAAAGCACTTAGCAGTGGTTATAAAATCTTTGCAAAGCAAGTTAGATTCTTATACTGAACAATCCGAATCGTCAGAAGATATGCCTGTTGAAAATACCGTAATGGGACGATTGCTAAATAATACTCGAGAATTAGCAGGTCTTATTGCTAATTTAAATATGGTAAACGAAAGAACAGAAATTAGATTAGGTGATATTACAATATATTAAGGGGTGATAATTTGCCTGATATAAAAGAATTAATAAGAACAATAAATAAGGCTCATGGCAAAAACGCTATAAGATTAGGAACAAATATAAAGGAACAAATGTCCTTTAAGATTCCAACAGGAAGCGTTGTGCTTGACTTTGTTATTGGTGGGGGTATTCCCTCGGGAAGATTAGTAACAGTGGCTGGGGCTTATTCTACAGGCAAATCTTTATTAGCCTATAAGATGATAGCTAATGTGCAGAAAATGCACAAGAAAATAGTAACAGTTGGCGGGGAAGATATTGAAGTAGTAGCAGAAGATGGAGATATTCCGCTTAAAGCGGCACTAATACAAACAGAACAAGGAAGTTTCACAAAAGAATGGGCAGAACAAATGGGGATTGATTTAGACGAACTTTTATTTGCTCAACCCGAAGGAATGGAAGAAGCTTTAGATATAGCAATAGCTTGTCAAAGAGCGGGAGTAGAATTGATTGTTATTGATTCTTATGCTTCTTTAATCCCTACAAAAATTTTAATGAGTGATTTTGATGAAACAACTCAAATGGGAATCAAGGCTAAAATGTTAGGTGAATATCATAATAAGATACAGAACTTTAACAATAGGCTTGAAAGAGAAGGGAAACTTCCTTCAACTATTATAGCAATTAACCAGCTACGTGAGAAAATTGGCGTAATGTATGGAAGTTGAACTAAGGTGAATTTCACTAAGAAGTTTGGGCTTCCCTGTAGGGCGACTTACAGAAAATAACCTTGTGAACGCAGAATGCGGTGTTACTTTTAAGTAGCTAACGGTAAATGGCAAGAATACCGTGCCAAGTTAAATCGGGTGTAGAGACTATCGAAAGCATAGCTATAAAGCGTTATTGTTAGTTTTATAGTAAAGAAGTGAGTAGAGTAGGTTTAAGGTGAAACTCCTTATTCCGAAGCGCAAGGCACTCTTAACAGAGAGTTGAAGATATAGTCCAAAGCAGAAATGCTTTGCCAGAGTATATTACAGGTGGACGAAGTACAGGTTACACAAATTCAGTAGAACTTAGATTAAGAATGGGTGATACCATTACAGTAGGTAGTGGAGAGTCTAAACGTATAGTTGGCAAAACAATTAAGTTTAGAATTGAAAAAAATAAGGCTGGAATCCCCTATGGGACAGGCGAATATGATATTTACACAGATGATTGTGAATTAACTAGAGGTAGTATTGATAACGGTAAGGGTCTTATAATGTTGGCAGTTTACTTAGATGTGATTGAACGCAGAGGCGGTTGGTATTACTTTGAAGGTGAACAGTTAGCACAAGGTCAAGATAATCTTGTTAAATTGTTACGTTCTGATACAGACTTATTTGAAAAAATAAAAACAAAGGTGTATGAATGTAATGAGCAGTTTTAATAGGGGTTATAATGAATATCTATACGAACTGTTACTTAAACGTGGTTATTACATGGCTAATTGTCTAAGCTGTAGGTATTATGATAAAGGCTGCACTAATGATAATGTAGCAGATTTTGATATGGCTAAAGATGGTGACAGAGTTTATTGTACCTTTTGGCTACCACCAAAAGTTTTTGGAGGGTTTGAATAATGGCAAGAAAAGGAACAACAAAACATTTAAGTGAAAAGCAGGAAAAATCTGTAGCAGAATCAATGGGCGGTAAAACAGTTATAGCCAGTGGTGCTTTATGGGGTTGTAAAGGAGACGTTAGGACTTCAAAATATCTTATAGAGTGTAAGACTACCGAGAAGGACAGTTATAAATTAGAGCAAAAAATTCTTGCTAAGATTGCAAGAGAAGCAATTAAAGATAGTTTAAGGACTCCCTTATTAGTTGTTGATATAATGAACAATAGGTTTGTAGCTTTCAGAACAAAGGATTGTACATTGAAAGGTTCATTGATATTTAAGCTATTTAATATTAAAGTTGTAGATACTTTAGTAAAAAATAGGTCTATAACAATGGATTATAAGTTATACTTAAAACCGCTTATAAAAAGCGGTGAAGGGTTAGCCTTTAGTGTACACAATTATAGATTAGTTCCTGAAACTTGGATTTTGGTATCAGAAGAATCATTTTTAAAAAATGAGAAAGTTTTATATGAGGTTATGTAATGAAGCGGTTTAAATTAAAGGGGTCAGCAGATAGTTTAATGTCTATATTAAAAGGTTCTAATAGTCCTGTATTAACCGCTTTAGACACCTATCTTCTTAGAATCAAAGATGATAAGGGAAGAAATCATGGGCTAAATAGTCCTAGTAGTATTGGTAAGTGTCCACGCTCAATATATTATGGAAGAAAAGGTATAGTGGGCAATAAATCTGTAATAAAGCCTAGAACAAGAAGAGTGTTTCAAAATGGGCATGATGTACACAATAGGATTCAAAGATGTTTAAAAGCCGAAGGAATTCTTTTAATAGATGAGCCACCAGTATTTAATATTGAGTTAGAGATATTAGGAAATGCAGATGGGCTTATAGTATTAAGTGGTAGACTTGCAGTATTGGAGATAAAATCAATCAATCACTGTGAGTATACCACTTTATTAGAGCCAAAGCCTGAGCATTTAAGGCAAGCTTCTACTTATATGTATTGCTTTGAAAAAATTAGACAATATATATTAGCAGGGCATGATATAGATACTCTTAGCCAAACTTACAAGAAGTTCTTAGATAAGTCTTTATCATTAAAAGAAAAGAATGAACGGCATAAAAATTTTGAAAAAATGATAGAAGTAATCATAAAATTTTTAGATAAACCTATTGATAGTATTGATTTTATTTATGAGAACAAAAATACACAAGAAATAAAAGAATTTATTGTAGATTGGGATTCAGACATAATAAATGAGATTGAAACTACTTATAGATATCTAAATGAGTGCGTTGCAAATAATGCTATACCTGATAGACCTGATGGTAGTACAAAGAGCGGTAGTTGTAGAAGTTGTATATTTAAAAGGGAGTGTTGGGATGTTTAAAAACCTATTAGATGTTGTAGGAGAACTGTTTTATTATATTGGAATATTAATTGGAGTATTTATTGTATCTGTTGAATTGGTTGCAGTAACATTGTGTCTTTGTGTAATTCCGTGGTTACTTTATACTTATGTCTTTGTCAGTATGTCTCCTGTAATAGTAGGAGTATTTTTAGCCACATACTTTATTATTTTAATTGCAAGTGTCAGCAATTATTTTGATGGCAAGAAAAATAGTTTGATATCAAGAATAAAATGAAAATTTGGCAATTATTTAAAGAGTATGCTTGGATTCTCTGTATTGCATTAAGTATTGTGTGTTATTATTTATACACGCAGACTCCTAAAACAGTTTATATTCAAACTCCGTCTATTAATATAGATGAAAATATAACTGATAAAGAGATAAAAAAGCCTAATGTATCTTTTAACACATCGGTTAATAGTAGTACAGAAATAACAGCAGTCGAAAAAGAAAATATTAATGATGCAGATTTAGTAGTTAAAGATAATTATAAATTTAAGGCTAACATAAATGGAAAAGAAGTAGAAATTGTTCCACAAGGTAAAGAAAGCTTTGAGTTTAAAAAAGACTCAGTTAATATTACTAGAGATGTAGAGATTGAGTATAAAATTAAAACTACAACATTACAGCCGCATTTTGGATTAGGTATAGGTATAGATACTAAAGGAAATCCTGCAATGAGTACAAATATTAAGTTAAAGAAAGCTCCTATCTATTTTTGGGGAGCCTCTAATTTTAAAGATTCACATATGATAGGGGTAGGAATATATGGAAACTTTAATTGATAAAGTTGAAAATCAACTCCTAGTTGAAGGTGTAGAAGCTTTTGGAAATGAAAACATTGTAAAAAATTACCTAAAACTTCCTAAGCACTTAGATGAATTACCTGCCTCAGAAGTTGGTAGATATCTACACGCTGCTATTCAACAAAGAATGTATGTTAGAACTTTAATATCAAGAACAAGGGCGTATTTAAGAGAAGCAGAGAAAGATTTAAGTGTTGAAAAAGCTAGGCTTTATAGGGAACTTCCAGTAAAATTAAGTTTAACAGAAAAAGAACTAAGGCTAAGAGAAGAACCAACAGCTAAAGAAAAGTTTGATACTATATTATATTATCAAGAAAGACTTGATTATCTAAAAGATGTATTAGAAAGTTTAGAGGATTTCAAGTTTAATGTAAGTAGGGAGTTATCAAGACGTGGAGTAGACTTTAAAGATACTATTAGGGATGCAAGAGTTGGTGTAGAGTGAAACGGTTAGATTTAATGTTAGAGCGGTTAGAAATGCTAAAGAAATATGAACCAACTTCTGATGAAATCCCTGAATTAGAAAAGAAAATAAAAAATAGTAAAAGAGGAAGGTCAAGCAAAAGGAAAGGAGCAACTTATGAATCTAATATAAGAAAGCTTTTGGGCGAAAGATTTCCTGAATTAGATTTCTCAAGAGTTCCTTCTAGTGGTGGCTTTCAAAAATCATCAAATAATAATTTGTTAAGAGGGGATATAGTCAATCTTAATGAAGAGTTTGATTTTGATTTACATTTGGAATTAAAGAATCAAAATAGAGTACAAATTCATACATGGTATAAACAAGCTGAAAGTGATTGCGTGGATGGGAAAATTCCTATTGTAATAATGCATAGACCTCAAGAAAATTTAGAAGGTAAGAGAATCACCAAAGCAGATGACTTTGTATTTTTAAAGTTATCAGACTTTTTAAAGATAGTTGATGATAAAAAAATAATTAAAAAATCTATTGACAAATCTTAAAAAGTATGATATAATAATATTTGTAATAATTATAAAAAGCCTTTGGGCATAATGAAAAGAGGAATAGTGAATGGAAAAAACAGCTTTGTTTAAAGTATCTTCAACAAGCAATGCAAAAAGCGTTGCAGGTTCAATTAGTCATACATTGAAAGGTGATGGCGATACTGCACCGAAAAATGTAGTTCTTCAAGCAATCGGAGCTAATTGAGTTGGCTCCCATCTAGGTGACTAGATGACAACAAGCGGGAAAGAAATCGGGAAGGCTGAGATGCTAATCCGAATGGAAGGGTAAGTTTAAAAGCTTATTCACATACAGAGCGTAGGCAGTGAACCTCATAAAGAGAATATAATCTGCCCAAGAGTCCCCGCCGCTTATAGAGAGGAAATAATGAGTGCCAATAAAGATTTAAAAAACGTAATTACAAAAGAATTATTAGAAAGAGAATACATTCTTAAAGGAAGAACAGCTAAAGATTTAGGACAAGAATTTGGTTGCTCCCATGCAAACATTTTAGCTTATGTTAAAAAGTTTGGATTACAGAGAGGGCAAGCTATAAAAAGAAACAAAAATGTTTCTAAACTAACTTTAGAGTTTTTAATCGAAGAGTATGTAAACCAAGAAAAGTGTGTTAATCAAATAGCACAAGAGGTTGGTTGTCATAATAGCCATGTTTCAAAAGCTTTACAAAGCTTTGGTATAAAGATTAAAGACAGAAGAAATCTTCCAGTAGGAGAAGCTAATAATTTATTTAGATATGGCGTTTGTTTAAGTCATGGTTATTTAAAGGTAAGAATGCCTAATCATAGATTAGCGGATAGTAGAGGTTATGTATTTTTACATATACTATTAGCTGAATATTATTTTGAGCATACTTTATTAGAGAATGAAGTTGTTCACCATATTAATGGGGATAAGCTTGATAATCGTAAAGAGAATTTACAGATTATGAATAAAAAAGACCATGATAGATACCATACAAAATTACGTTGGAAATTGGGCAATTTCCGTAGTCTATAAGATGAAAATGTACGCCGAACTTACAGGAAACGAACTGTAAGAACTAGAGGATAAAAAGCCACTAGGATAACAAATTGAGCGCAATTAATCAAACGTGCAAAGCTATTGCAATTTCAAGAGGACACTTGGCTACTGCTGGGTATGATGTAGTTGTTAGAATTGGTTTTGACGTAGCACAGATTGATAATGAAGAACGGACAATGATGAAGTTTTTTGTATCATTAGTATAACTTTGACTAAAGTATAAAAGTCTAGCCCACCAATTATAAGGTGGGCTTTAATTTTAAGGAGGTTACTATGAGAGATATATTAACAGTAGGAATCAATGGAAGTTTTGAAGCGGCACATAAATTAAATGTAGAAACACCTTATAATAAAAAATGTACAGAATCTTTACATGGGCATCACTTTAAATATACAATTTATCTGCAAGGAAAAATTAAAGCTGATACAGGAATGGTTATAGATTTTGGAGAGGTTAAAGAGTTAATTATTAAAGAGTTAGAATTTTTATATGACCATAAAAATCTTAATAATATTTTCTTTAATCCTACAGCAGAGATATTAATTCTTTCTATTGTAAATCGTGTTGAGAATCTAATAGATTTTAATAACTTAGATATTACATTAACAAAGGTAGAGTTATCAGAGACAGAAAATAATAAGGTAATTTGGGAGAGAAGTTAAGTGTATATTTCAGAAATATTTGAAAGTATACAGGGGGAAGGAAAGTTTACTGGCAGACCAACAACTTTTATTAGATTATTTGGTTGTAACTATGCAAATAAGGAATACTCTAAAGATAGAAGATGTCATCCTTGTAAATATTGTGACGAACGAGAATCTTTTGAAGGTAAACGAACAAAAATGCACTTAGGTTTAATTATAGATAAAGTAAATGCTTTAAACAATAAGTACGTTTGTGTGACTGGTGGAGAGCCTTTAATACAAGAAGAAACAATGCCATTAGTTTATGAGTTATTATATAATGATTATATAGTAACAATAGAAACTAATGGTTCAATTCCCATAGAACAGTGTGCTTATAAAAGAAGTTATTCTTATTGTATGGATATAAAATTAAGTAATAGTAGAGGAGTTTTACACCCTGATATTAATTGCTATGAAAATTTAGGAGTATTAAAGTCACAAGATGAAGTTAAGTTTGTTATTAGTTCTAGGTCTGATTATGAAGAGGCAAAAACAATATTAAATAATTATCCTACAAAAGCAGAGATAATATTTTCACCTGTAAATGGGGATATTGTTTTAGCAAAAGATATAGGTGATTGGTTAATTGAAGAGAAGTATCCTGCAAGAATAGGACTACAACTTCATAGGTTAATGAAAATTAAATAAAGTTAAAATATCTATTGACAAAAAGGGAATTTTATGGTATAATAGGAGTATAATATGAAAGTAAAAAATGTTAGAATTTATGGATTGGAAAGTGCCTTAATGGCATCTGGCTATCCTATGCGAACAAGCATTTATACCAATGAAGAGTTTGATTTAGAAGAGTCTAAATTAAAAAAAGCTATTGAGCTTGGGGCATCTTCTACGCATATAAATAGAGGGGTTAGATTAGGCAATGCACCACTTGGTTCTGGACACAGTACCTTATTGCAGGGTGTTATTGTCCAATTTGACGTTGATTTCACAAATAAAGTATGGGTTGAGGCGGAAAGGTATCATTTCTTAGATTTTGTATCCAGTATGTCTACAATGCATAGATTATCACAAATAGACTTAGATAATCAATATATAGAATGGGTTGATAGTAGAATTATAGAGATTATGAAAGAGTTACAGAAGAATTATTTAGAGGATGGCTCTAAAGAAAATTTCTATAAGTTACTTTATTCTAATCCTGCTGGCATGAAACTTCCTGCTAGAATGACTACTAACTATGCTCAATTAAAGACTATTTATTTTCAAAGAAAAACTCATAGATTAGATGAGTGGAAAGAATTTTGTAAATGGATAGAAACACTTCCTCTTTTTAAGGAGTTGTGTTTAAAAGGAGAATAAGTTATGCAAGAAAGTTCATTTAGCTTATCAGGCGTTCAAATGACAAGAAACTATGTATCAGCTATTATTGAAGGTTCAGGAATTTATTCCTATGATACATATAGCGGGCAGAAGCAACAAATTGGCGTTACTAATGAGTGTTATACTCAACTGCAAAATACAGCTAGAGAAGCTACAGATAAAGCAGAAGAGTATTATAACAAGTTAGTAGAAGTAGGGGTTATAGTTCCACCTAAAACCCCTGAACAGACAATAGCTGAATTGACAGCTATGATTGGTGAATTAAGAAATGAAATTCGAGAGATGAAAGAAAACAAAGTGGAGGTAACAAGAAATGAATCTCCTAAGTATTCTGAGAGCATTGGGGCTAAAGATATCGCCCCAAGTAGAACAAGCTATAACAAAGGCACAGGAAATAGCAAATAACTATGGTAACTCTAAAGAAGGTTTTATTAAAGCGGTAAATGATAATGGTGGTTTACCGTCATTACAAAAAGCAATGAAAACATTGGATGACCCTAAAGTAGCAAGTGTACTAACTGCTTTGGGCTATTCACCTGATACTATTAGAAATGCAGTTAATGGAATCAATATGCAACAACAAACTCCTAAAAACATTAGCACACCTAATGATGAATTAAAGTCTTTAGAAGAAAGGCTTAAAAGATTAAAGTAAATCTTTAATCAATAAAAGGAGTGGTTTAAGTGGATGACAAAATGAATTGGGGCTTTATCATTCTCATTTTCTTATTCTTCATGATTTTTGGAGGATGGGGAAACGGCGGTCTATTTGGTGGCAGAGGCGGCTGTGAGAATGGTTGCGGTGTAGTATCTAATTGTCAAGTTGAAAAACAGGAGATTATTGATACCGCAAGAACTCAATACATGATTGAAAATACTGCAAAACAAACTCAAGAACAAGCAATGGCTGGCTTTGCGGCACTTGGGACTAAAATTGATCTCTATGAATATCAAAATTTGCGTGACCAACTGGCACAAGAAAGAACTAAAAATGTTGTTCTTGAAAATCGTGTCTATAGTGATGCTAAATTTAATACTCTGGAAAGACAGAATGAAGCTATGTTTGGCATCTTGAAGAGTGAGATTGCTGAATTGAGCTGCAATGTTCCGAAACGTCCTCCGTATTTTGCGCAGGGCTATGTAGCTTGTGGGACTCCGATTCCCGCTGGTTGCTGCAACTAATATTTGAAGTTCCGCTTATGCGTGATTGAAGGGGTAGGCGGTTGCCTACCTCTTTTATTTATAAGGAGGCATCTATTATGATGTGTAATTGTGAATGTGTTAGTTTTTTAGCTTCGACTTCTGTAACTGCTTCTGCTACTGATGTAACTGTTGTTGTTCCTTCAAAAACTATCTATAATAATCAATGTGAAAAGTTATTGATTCAGCAAGCAATTCCAACTGGTACTTCTGGAACTACTGTTCCTGTTTTGCTTGAGATTGGAGATACTACTTTACAAGTTGTAGACCGTTGTGGTAATGCAGTATTTTGTGACCAACTAAGACCAAGAAGAATTTATGATATTAGAATTCATACAGCTTCTAAGTTAGCTACTGTACTTTGCAGATTACCTAGTTGCACTACTGGAGCTAATCCAGTTTTGAATCCTCCTACAGCTCCTACTCCTCCAGCTAATTAATAAGTAGGTGATATTATGAGAGTTGACTTAGCATCTTTAGCATTAGGATTTGGTATAGGTTATTTAGCTTTAACTGAATCAGGAAGAAAACAAGCGATTAAAATAAGTAATCAAGGTGGAGAAATACTTAATAAATTAGCTGACAAGTATGTTGGTGAACCAATTAGTAAGGTTTTAGGAGGGGTAGAAAATGTCGCAACTGAAAAAGTCGCTGATGGAACTGACAAAGAAGAAAAACTGGACTGATGATTTAGTTAATATTATGAAATGTAGATTAAAATACTCAGGGCATGATTTAAAAGAAGCTTATGAAGAAATAGAAGATGACGTTTACGTCTGTGTGAATGGTGAACATTTAAATGAGGACTTAGCAGTAAAAGCTGTTAGTGAGATGGTAAGTGGAAATGGTACAGCAGGTGAAAAATGGAGCAAGGAAAAGACTGATGAAGTTGCTAGGTCTCTCGGCATTACCGAACACCTTTGGGATTTTTACTATGTTATCAATATGTGTTATAGCGATTACAACACAATTATGGGCGATAACGCTGAGATGGCGGGTAAAATGGCTAAAGCTTTTATCGAAGATGTAGATGTTCCAGAAGGTAAGGTATATAGATATTATAAATATGTAGTTAAAGATGAGTAATCAACAAAATAATTTAATAGATATGCTTGGGGCTATCGGTGATTTACTAGGCATATTAAACTATATAGAGAATTTACAACAAACAAAAAATGATGCTATAATGAAAGAGTTAAGAAAGCAGGATAGTATTTATTTTGAAAAAATTCTCGCTAATCAGGCAAGAATTGAAGAAAAGTTAGATAAATTACTTGACAATAAAGAATAATCATGGTATAATAGAGGTGTAGTTAAGAGCTACGCCTCTATTTTATTAATAAGGAGCAACAGACATGGAATATAAATTAAAAAAGCCTTACACAGATTTTGAAACATTTATAGGAAAAATAATTTATTGTTCTCGATATGACTTTGAAGATGAGTTGCCGCACCTTAAATTTAAAATTATAAAGTCTGAGTTGTTTGCTAATCTGGTGTATCTAATTTTTGCTCAGCCTTATCTTAAAGTGGTAGTATTTAAAGATTTAGTTGATGAAATGTTTGAAAAGGTGGGTGAGCAATGGGAGTAAATGCATATTGTGTAAAGGATAATATAAGAGCTGATTATTTGTACACTGTTACAACTATAGGTGAATTTCGTGTTGCTCTTGAAATTATATCCCAAAAGGCTTATTGTCATATTTATTATAGAAGTGATGATTATATATATTTGATAGCTTACCTTAAAGATAATAAAAACTTTTTGTTTGGTATAAGTAAGGAAATTTTTCATAAGATTTTCAGAAATGTTAATGAAATAGGTGGGTGGGAATAATGAATTATCACATAAAGGAAGGTGTAACTGTTGGTCAGTTATATTATAGTTCTCCTTTAAGCATAGATGAAGCTTTTGATATTGTGTATAACAATCTTGTTTGCTCTATTTACGATACAAATGAGGTAGGAGTAAGTTTAATCTATATTTCTGGTGACGTATCTGTTAGTTTTTCCATAACTAAAGAAGTATTTTCAAAACTTTTTGAACGCATTGAGGATAAGGAGTGGGAGTAATGAGATATTGTTTAAAAAGTAATATATCTATTGATGATTTATATATCGCTTCTACTTTAAGCTATGGAATGATTAGAAGGCTTAAAGAGGGAAAATTTAAGTGTCAAATTCTTGAACAGATTGGTAAATACAAATACTGTGCATATAACTACAAAGGGAAAACTTACGGTTTCAGAATAAACAGTGTCGTATTTAGCAGATTTTTTAAGCCTACTGTAAACGAGAATTGGGAATGATGTATAAATTTAAAGAAAATGTAAGTTTATATGATATATTGCTTACAACAAATTTAGATGAACCTATGTATGTTTTTTTAAAAGCTAAAGAAGATAAAGCTGTTATTGCTAGGGATGATAATGATTTAGGGGTTATAGTATTACGATTTATAAATACTGGTGTGTATGTTCATATTTTAAGGAGAGCGTTTAAAAGAATATTTGAAGAAGAATATGGAGGTTGGGAGTAATTGGATTTAGTGCACAGAATTGTGGCAGTAGACTTTGATGGAACTCTTTGCGAGAATTGTTTTCCTGATTGTGGTAAAGAGATAAAAGTTAATTACAAATTAAAAAACGGTGAGATTATAAGTGTTACTCTTATTGATATTTTAAGATTTTTGCAGGTAAATGGTCATCAGTTAATTTTATTTACCTGTAGGCAGGGAGAAGCATTAATAAATGCTGTAAAGTGGTGTAAGGAGCGGCATTTAGAATTTGATGCTGTTAATGATGATGTAGAAGCTACTTATTTATGGTATGCTCCTACTGAGCAAGATAAAGCTAATCTGTCAGCTAAAAGAAAGATATTCGCTCATGTTTATATTGATGATAGAAATTTAGGAGTTTCAAAGGTATTTAAGAATGGAATAACTCTTGATGATGAGCTTATAAGTGAGCTTGGTATTCCCTTTGGTGAAGGTGAAAAGTTTATGAAAAAGGTGGTGAGTTTGTATGCGTAAAATTGTAGTTGCAGGGTCAAGAACATTTGACGATTATAGATTGTTATGTGATGTTTTAGATTTTCATATTAATGGTGAAAAGGAAATTATTATCATTAGTGGGGGAGCTAAAGGAGCAGATTCAATGGGAGAAGTGTATGCTGCATCTCATGGCTTTAAATGTCTTAAATTTAAACCTGACTATGATAAATATGAACCAAAAGTAGCTCCTATTAAACGTAATGAAGAAATGGCAAAGGAAGCTACAGAAGGTATTATCTTTTGGGATGGTGTATCAAGGGGTACTTGGAATATGATTCAGAATCTTAGAAAAGAACGTAAAAAAATTGCACTTATAAATTATAGGAAGTTGGGCTAATAATGAAGAATTGGTTACTTTATAGTGGAGGTTATGATAGCACAGTATTACTTTATGAATTAGTACAGACAATTCCTAATCTTGATATTGTGCATATAGTAACAAACTATAACGAAGAAGAAACTAAATGGGCTAGATATCATAAATCTAGGCTATTCGGAATGTATGCTTCTTATACAGAGATAAATGTTCCTTTGAGTAAGACAGAAGATGAATATATACCATTTCGCAATACAAATTTTATATTTAATTTACTTTCTAACTTGACAAAACAAGGGGATTATGGTATAATATATTTAGGGTTGATAAAGGTAGAAGAACCATTTATTGACTGTACGGAGGAATGGTTAGAAGCACTGAATACCTTTATTCTAGTAGAAAATAAAGGTATTCAAGTTTCAGCGCCTTATATTAACTATACTAAAAATAAAGTGTTTCAATTAGGAAATGCTTATGGAGTTAAATTAAAACAAACATTTAGCTGTAATTTTCCTAAAGATGGGAAAGAGTGTGGAGAGTGCGGAAATTGTAAGTGGCGTAAAAACCATAAATATCCTGCGTATTCTCCTAGAATAACAGGAGGTAATTAAATGATTAAGGTATATGGAAAAGGCACAGGGTCTAATACTCAAAAGAAAGTGGCTAATAATCAGCCACAAGTAAAAATTTCCAGCCCTGCAAGAAAAAGCTTATCTTGGCTTAGACGTAATGCAACAAATTTAGAGCCATCTTTAAAGACAAGAATGTCCTCTAATGCGTATAATGCATTAATGGCACTTAGAGCCGCAGCAAATAAAAGACCAATTTAAGAGGAGTTAAATGAAAAACGAATTTACTTTATTTTTATCAGGCGTAGAGCCTGAGGATAATTTTAAGACTGCAATAAAAGTAACATCTAATTTATTACAGTCTTATTGGTATATTAAACGTAGAGGTAAAGATAAAATTGTAGAAAGATTTTCTATGGTTAAGAAAAATGCACTACTTGTTGATAGTGGAGCGCATACTTTTTTATCTTTACCTGAATATCAAGATAAATCTGTAGAGTATTGGGAAGATTATTTAAAGGGTTATGTATCTTTTGTTAAAAAGCATAGAGATAAAATATTTGCTTGTGTTGAGATGGATATTGATACCCTTGTAGGAACTGAACAGGTAAACAAATGGAGAGAGGAATACTTTCACCCTTTAGAAGAGGATGGTATTCCTGTTATTTATGTTTATCATGCAGAGAAGGGTTTAGAAGAATGGGAAAGAATGTGTAAGAGGTATCCTTATGTTGGATTCTCTTATAACGAATTTAAATCACCTGAATATGAAGGTATTATAGACCAGTTATTTGAAATCGCAATAGCTAATAAAGCTAAAATACATGGATTTGCTGTTAGTGGTTATAAGGAATTAACAACTCATCCCTATTTTTCTAGCGATTCAACTACTTGGATTAGTGGTGCACAGTATGGTGAGCTTAACTATTTTGAGGGTGGAAAGCTTAAACGTTTAACTAAAGATAAATGGAAGAATGAATACTATGCTAAGATTTTAGATTTAAGCAGTAGTAAAGTATTATTAGATGCCGAATCTCCCTATGAGCTTATGAGAATTAGCGCATTGAGCTATAAGAAGTTAGAAGAATATGTTAATGATATTTTTCGTGGTAGAAAGTATTGGAGTGGCAGAAGGGAAGTGACTAAAGTTTATAGCGAAAGGAAGTTGCCTGATAAAGAATGGTTTCTTGGAGATATGGAAGATTGGCGTGAAAAGTTAGAAGATGCTGGAATAGATACATCAATCCCAGAAGAATTTGCTAAATCTTTATTGACAGATTGCTTTAACTTTGTTACTCAAAATAAAGCGATAGAAGAATACCCATTAGAGGAATTAATAGGTTTATGTGGCTTATTTAAAGACGAAACTTCTAATACTGAAACTAAATGCAGGAAAGCTTTGATAGCTTATTTTACTGACTTTATTGGTGGTGGCAGAGATGATTTAGCAGATTTATCTGAGCCTGAACCACATGAAAAGATGGCAAAAGAGCGAGCAGAGTATATTCAAGAAAAAGAGTTTATTGAATATGAAATGACTAAAGACGAATGCCAAAGCATTTTAAAAGGGTTATTAACTTCTGGCGTAAAAGATGAAGTTGATAAAGCTTTAATTGAACAAGGCATTGAGCCTATTTATGATGAAAAGGGTAATTTAAAAGCAGGTATTAAAAGACTACGGAAACGTAAATCAATATCATCTGATTTAATGCCTGAACTTAGTTGTAACATTTGTTCTAAAGCAAGAAGATGCCCCATGTATGAAGAAGGTATGCTTTGTGCTTACAATAAAATGTTTAAGCAGTTTGATACAAGAAAACCAGAAGATGTTGTAGATGCAATGAGTAGTATTGCTAATTTAAGTCTTGAAAGACTTTCAAGAGCAGTTACCTTTGAAAAATTAGATGGCGGATTAAATACTAAAGACGTAACTGAATCTATGAATGAAGCTTGGAAATATTTGGAGAAAATTCAAGAAATACAGGCTAAGAGTGACAAGATTGTTGCAGAGCGCAGAGTAATAAAATCATCTACAGGTGAAACAGAAATAAGAGAAAGTGTAACAGGTAACCCACAAGGGTTGTTATCTGAACTATTTAAGCCAAAAAATGATTGACAAAATCTCCTTAATATGGTATAATAAAGCTATATTAAGGAGGTATTTATTTATGGAAATAGGTCATATTTATTTGGTAAAGGCAGATGTATCAATAATTTTTGAGGGTTTATACAGTATTCATGTAAAATCACATAAGATAAATCTTAAAGAATTTTATGGTGAGTTTATTACTGATAACTTTGGTGTATTTAGAAAACACGTTTTTCGTATTAGTAAAGGAAAATATATAGGAATGTATGTTATTTTAGGGGTAAATGAGTATGCAGCAGATTGAGGTGTAAATGTATAGTGTAGGAGATACAGTAAAAGTAGTAGCAAAATTTAAAGGTTCTCATAGAGTTAATATAACAGAAGCAATGAAAAAGCATTTAGGAAAAAGATTAGTTATTAAGGCTAAAGTTCGTAATGGCTATAAAGTATATGGGTCTAGTGATATATGGGAAGAGTCAATGTTTGAAAAGAAGGTTAAAGTTTCTAAACATTATAAATTAGGAAATAGGTTTAAATGTATTGAAAACTCATCATATTTAAATATAGCTAAGGACAGATGTTTTGAATTAATTAGCTTTTATGAAGATGGCACTTATTGTTTTAAATATCTCTCTAAAGGCATTGTAATAAGATTAGCCCTACATGATATCCATAAATATTTTAGAAGATATTTTGGTGGTTGGGAATAAATAACACTTGACAAACAATAAAATATGTGGTATAATAAGCTTATAAGATATTGAAAGAGAGGTAATAATATGTGCATTATTATTTACAAAACAAAATACGCAAAACTAAAAAAAGAAACATTAAAAACAGCTTTTGAAAATAATCCTGATGGAGCAGGATTTATGTATCAGAGTGATGCATTAGAAGCACCTAAAATGAAGAAAGGTTTTTTTGATTTCAATGAATTTTATGATGCTTATAAATTAATTGCAGACCAACAACGTTATAATATTGCGATTCATTTTAGAATTGCTACACATGGAGCAGTAAATAGTCTTAATTGTCACCCTTTTATTGTCACTAATAAAGTAGAAGATACTATTAGTGAATCTGGTGTTTATGATTCTTTATTTATGCAGAATGGTGTAATTAAGAGTATTTCAGTTAATAGAAAAGATAAATATAGTGATACTTGTAATTTCACTTATAAGATTATGTCTAATCTAAAAACTTTAGCAAGCACAAAAATTAAGGATGTTGTTGAAGCTATTGAGCCAGCTTCAAAGTTTTGTCTAATGCAAAAAGGTAGAACTCCTTTGCTAATCGGTAATTTCACCAAAGAAAATGGAATATGTTTTAGTAATGAATCATAAGATGAGATTAAAGAAGTACAGGAAGAGTTAAATAAACATATGTGTATTTGCAAAGATTTTTATGATGTGTCTGATTTTACATTCTTTGAAGTAACTTATTTACCATTAACTCGTACTTTAGCAGGGAAAACATTTAAATGTTATCGTTAAAACTTGACAAACAATAAAATATGTGGTATAATATAAGAAAAGGTGGTAATAAAAATGAAATTTAGAATTGGCGAAACAGTAAAATTAAGAGAAGATTTAAGTGATTCAAAAGCAGAGTTTAGTGGTAAACAACTTGTAGTAAGGGCTATTGATAATGGTCGATATATTATGAAGAGTCCAAAAGAAAATGCAACAATATTAAATCGTAAACTTATGGATATTCCATTTTCTGAATATGACATTCAGCTTAATCCTATGGATGTACGTATCAATAAGCATGATAATATTATTGATATTGAAGCTTTAAATGATAATAATGAATGGAAACCTATTTTACGACTTCAAGACGGAGAATTTATGCGGCAAAAAGACTTGAATAGATTAGGCTTTACTGGTCTCAGTTTAGATTTTAAAGGGCGTTTGCGTTTAGCAACGGTTGGTTAATGCCTGATTATATTAGTGCTGAAAACGGAATTAAGTATGTTCCTTGCAAGGGGAACATACTATTTCTTAAAAGCGTTATATATGAACATAGTAATTATCCAGTAAGGCTTTTAATGCAAGAAGAATCTTTAGCGGCATTTTTTATAGTCTATATTACTTCAAAGAATTTCATTTGCATAGACACAAGTTCAGAAGGGAAACATTTTGAAAGTCTACTTAAAATACCTATTAGCACTTTTGAAAATCGTTGTTTTGAGGGCGTAAATTATGAGATTTATATTAAAGAAACAGCATTAGGAGAATAAAGATTGAAAAGATATCATAAAGAAGTAAAATTTAATGAAAATCTTATAAAACATTTAGCCCCTTATAAAATGAAGCTTACAACAACTCCACATTTTATAAATCGTACTAAAAGAAAGAAGATACCATATCCTTCAAAAAAGCTACTCAAAAAGGGAGAGATTTTTGAGTATTACACAGACGATTTAGGTAAGCTAGTAAAATTTGTAATTCGCTGCCCTTATAGCGAAAAGTTAGATGTATGTTATGTTATTAGTTGCATTGGAAGTATTATAACTGGTTGGTGGCAAAATAGTGATGATTGTCATGTAACTTTAAATTTAAATTTATATGAAAGATAGGAGAAATCAAATGACAAAAGATTTAGAAATGTTTAATTCATTAATGGAAGCTATGGGGTATACTATTTTAGATAATCCATCAGAAGTAAAAGACTGTTCTATTAAGAAACCACGTAAGATTATTAAATCTCAACAGAAATATTTTCCTCGTCTGGAATCTGGTCAACTTGTTATGACAAAAGATGGCAAGTTTGGTAAAATTTCTCGAAATTATGAAGAAAATGTATTGTATTTTTATTTTAAAGGAGAATCTTTCAAACTTAGTGAGCTTATGAAATCTAAAAACATTGTAGAGGAATTTGTAAGAGTATATAATCCTAAAACTGAAATGGCTATTCATTCTTATAATCCTAAACATTTTTCTTTAATTTATAGCTGTCTTGAAGAAGATATTCCTAAAAAGAAAATTAGTTTGGACGATTTGCTAAAAGAACATGGTTTAACACGAGATGAGGTTGAATTAGTATAATGTTTGGTGCAGCGGCTTGTTTAACAATCTTTATGTTATGTACGAATATTTTAGGCTATACAGCTTTTAGTTATTGGCTCGTCTTTGCTCCTACTATAGTGGCATTTATTATAACCTTTATTTTTGGGCTTGCTGTAGCGGCTGTTTTAAGTGTCTGTGATTATATTATCTCAGCAGAAAGGTTAGAAAAGTGGAGAGAACTACTGAAAGACAACGAGAATTAATAGAAGAATCTATTAAATTTCTTTTAGAATGTGAAGATTTTGAAGATTTCACATTTAATGAAAAAGATGAAACGCAAGATATTATTGAATTAACTAAGAAAGAATACGAATTACAAAAATGGCTGTCAAGAATCAGCAGTTTATGGATGCTAGCTTTCTTAGAAAAGCAAGAAAAGAATGGTTGACAAATACCCCCTTATGTGTTATAATATAATATGTAAGGGGGTATTTATTTTGAAGATAAAAGTAGGAGATATAGTAAGACCTTTTAATGACCGAATTAAATATCGAGTTGCGGTAATTTCATCTGATAAAGAACAATGTTTATTAGTAGGATTAGCAACTAAGCATATGTATCCTTATTGGATAGATATTAAAAAATTAAGGGTTGAAAATATAGGTTGGGAATAAAAATGCTTGACAACTAACAAAATTTATGTTATAATTAGTCTATCAAATCAAAAGGAGATGTAAAAATGTTAATTTGTAAAATTTGCGGTAAAAATATTGAAGAAGTAGGAAGCACTATTTGTGTGCAGGATAATGTAGATTATCCAGTTCATATTGAATGTGCTGAAACTTTTTTGCAGCACTGTGACCATTGTAATAAATTCTTTAAAAAAGAGGAACTTAAACTAACATCTTTGGGTAATCATTATTGTCCAACTTGCTTAGATTCACTAACAGTAAAGTGTGATGTTTGTGGAAGAAATATGGAAAATGATGTTTTAAAGAAAATTTATGGTAAAAGTTACTGTCAACGTTGTTTTGAAGGTAAATATACATTTTGTGTTGTTTGTGGTAAAAGAATCTTAAAAGATAAAGCTAAAAATATTAATGGTGCAAATTACTGTAATAGTTGTTCTAAAAAAATTAAAAAGGTAGAAAATTACAGCTATAAACCTTCTCCAATCTTTTTTGGTGAGGATAGCTCTAGGTATTTTGGCATCGAGGTAGAGACAGAGTATAAAGAAAGCAATATTTATGCTAATGAAATTATTGGAAATTCTAATATTTTTTATGCTAAACATGATGGAAGTCTTAATAATGGGATTGAATTTGTAAGTCATCCTTGTACACTTGATTTTTGGAGAAATGAATCTAAACTTAATGAGTTCTGTAATCGTGCTATTTCATTAGGGTTTAAATCTCATAATACAAGTTCTTGCGGGCTTCATGTTCATATTACTAAGTCTACAGTTTCAAGAGAGACATTTGAAAAAGTATTAGTTTTTATTAGTAATAACTGGCATAATGTAGTTAAATTTACACGAAGAAAAAGTGATAGTATTAATCGTTGGGCAGAGAATAATCTTAGCCGTTACTCTTTGCAAACTAAAACAACTGCGGAGAAAATGAAGTTAGTTAAAGAATATGAGGGCGGTAGTCGTTATGTAGCAGTAAACGAAACAAGCTCTACTTATGAGTTCCGTATTTTTAGAGGGACATTGAACTATAATACTATTTTAGCTTGCATTGAATTCTGTGATGCAGTTATTGAACTGTGCAAGTCTTGTACTTTTGCAGAGGTAGATAAAGCTAATTTTAAGACTTTAATGTACTTTGCAGGGTCAGAAAAATATAAAGAAATGCAAAAATTTTGGGTAGCAAGAAACAAATAAAGGAGAATGGTATAGATGTGTATTGTGATTTATCAGCCAAAAGCTAAGACTGTCCCTAAAAAGGCATTAAAAACAGCCTTTAAAAATAATCCTGACGGTGCTGGATTTATGTGCCAAAAAGGTAAAGAAACTCCATATATGGAAAAAGGTTTTTTTAATTTTGAAGATTTTTATAGGGCATATAAGCCCTTTTCTAAAGGAAATTACAATGTAGCGATTCATTTTAGAATCGCTACGCATGGAGCAGTAAATGATAGAAATTGCCATCCATTCGTAATTGCTGACAATATAGAAGATACCATAATGATGAAAGGACAGGCAGATAATTTAATAATGCATAATGGCATTATTTGGTCGCTACGTACACCTTATAATGCTCCTTATAGCGATACAATGAACTTTACTGTAAATGTGCTGCATCCTTTAAAAGATTTGAAGGGTGAGGTAATTAAAGAGCTATTACAGAATATTGAGAGCACTTCTAAGTTCATTATAATGCGTAAGAATTTAGAGCCTGTATTAGCAGGGTCTTTCCATGAGGAAAATGGAATTTATTATAGTAACTTCACCTACCAGCAATCTTCTTTTACTTCTATTAGGCAATTAGCACAAGTTAGTTTAAGTGAGGGCTACTATTATGGAAACTAGACAATATATTTCTGAGGAATTATTTAATAAAATGCAAGAAGCGGTAAATACTAATGCTGAACAATTTCAATATAGTTATTCTGATATTTGTGTTTTGCTTGTAAAACCTAAATCTTTGCATCTATTTAAGCCAGCTAAAAAAGTATTTAGAATTTTAATAAAAAAGAATTGGTATAGTATTGATACTAAAGTATTTTCAAAAATGTCATTAGAGGATTTAAATAGCAGGTTTCAAGAAAATATTTTTACTATAGATGAAGCTCCTGATATAGTCTGTGAGGTGTGCGAATGATTTCATTTAGAGGGATAGTCTTATCAACAGGTAAAATTTCTATTGGAGATATATATAATCCTAAGTTAAGTTATACACTAAAAAAGGGAATTTATAAATGTTATGTTTTACATAAAAATGATGAAATAAACGCACTACTATTTATAAAAGAAGGTTATACCGACTTAGGTAGTATTATTGAAAAGAATATTTCTATTTATTCCCCATCTGAGTTTGTAGGCTTTTTTTGCGAGGGATATAAAGGAAGAAAGAACGCAAAAAGTATTGAAGAATCCTGTATTTTTGAAGTAGAAGAAGATTATAAGATTAAAAAAATTAAACTTTGCTTAGTTACTCAAAAGTATTTTGTAGGAAGTTTAGATACAAAAGATTATGTACTTATTAAAGGTGAACATGGATTTAAAATTGTAAAGCAGACAAACGAGGTGACAATATAAATGATTTTTTGTAAAGGAGATTGTGTAGAGCTAATTAGTGATTATGGAGAGTTACCTGCGGGGTCAAAGGGAGTTGTAAAAGATACCTTTGATGATTCTTGTGAAGTAGAATTTGTTGAGGAAATTAAATCTAAAGCTTATAATTGCTATTTAGTTTCAGAAGATTTGTTAGAATTTTATTTTGAGGAATCAACAGAACCATCTTTTAGTTATGGGGATATTTTAGAGTTTATTCTTCCCCACTCTGTTATTATAAAAGGAAAAGAAATTAATATTTCTATTGGGGATAAGGCTTCTTTTGCTTATAAGAGTTCACCTAACCCCACAGTTAAAGTTAATAATGAATATATTCAAGTTCCTATTACTAAGATTAAGTTATACAAAAAACAAGAGGAAATGTTTAAAACAGGAGCGGTAGTTACATTTTGGAATATGGGCAAAAAGACTAAGGGGGTAATTGAAGATTGTTCAAATATGGATAATATTAAGGTCAGAGTTAGTCATAATTCATTCTGTTTTTTTCCTAAAACTAGACTTACTATCACACTGCCTTTCTTAAAAAATTGCTCTTATACTGCTCCTACTACGCTTGGAAAAGTTTTAAAATCTACATCAATGATTTAATTTAATTGTATAAAAAATAAAGCTCTTTATTTAATAGTATAATTGACATTATGAATGTGTCTTTAATTCTATTAAAATAAGGGGCTTTATTTTTTATTTTTATAGTTCTTTAATTTTCTTGAAAAATATCAAATGTATGTTATTTTAAACATACCCCTGATACGCACATATTTCACTTCTGAGGATTTTTATAGCTCTTTATGATGGTTACATCATGATGAACAATAAAGATGCTCAGAAATGAAATATGAGGCTAAAATAATAGTTGACAAACAAAATTTTGTGTGTTATAATAACTTTGAGGTGAAATTATGAAAGTTTCTGTAGGAGATTTAGTAAGAATAAAGAAGGATTTAAAGATAAATGGACCTTATCATAATTCAGATGGGACAACTGAATATTTTATTTTACCCATGTGCTGTTATATGGGTGAATTAGCAACTATAGAAAAGAGAGTTACATATGGCTACTACTTAGCTTTTAGTAATCCTAGTTTAGCTAATAGAACACATAGATTTGTTTGGGCGGAGGGGATGTTTGATGTCATTAGTGGTTGGGAGTAAGATTACATATAATGATAAAGTTCATAGAGTTCTATATCAAGGATTAGCCACATTAATTTTGCAAGACATGGAAACAAATGAAATGTTTATTGTAGATGAGTCGGAGGTAGTAGAGGATGATAAAAGAGTATATCCTAACAAAAAACTACTATAGTCTTAGAAAGGGAACAAAAATTGCTTATGTAGGAGAGACTATTAATGGACGATGTGTCTTTTCTCATAAGAATTGGATTAGTGGTAGATTGAAGCTTTTGGACACCTCAAAGCCTATCTATGAGGGTTATAAAGGCGGTGGATATAGATTAGCAGACAAAGACATTTTCAAATATTTAAAATTAAATGATGGAGGTTGGGAATAACTATGCTTGGTGGGTCTATAGAGGAAGATTTAATGTATGAAAGAGGAGAACTAGCAGATTGTTGTGATGGGCTAAAGTGTCAAGTTAAGCATAACATTTATAAATTAAGAGAAATGCGGGATAGTTTAGATAGAACAGTTCCTGAGAATTTAATAAAAGTGGATTGCTTGAATGATGAAATCAGAAGATTGAAACAACTTGAATTTTTATATGGGGAGAATGCTTTAGGAAAGAGGATAAATAGATGAAGAAAGATTTTATTGGAAACATTATGAACTTTCAATATACTTTAGAGAATTTTAGTATGCTATCACAAGAATGCCGACTTAGGTCAAAGTATCTTCAAGATGTTTTTAGGTTATTTAATCGCCGCTTGGTAATCCCTATTAGCTTTATTAAATTTATGGCATTTTATGCCTATGCGGATTCATTGTTTTATGACTTTGTAGGGGATATAAAATCAACTATTTATTATATCCGTGATGGGAAATCCTATAAATTTAGTGTTGAAAATGTTAAACGAGGATTACAAAAAACTATAACTATCAATAGGTTAAAGCTTCTTGAAAGCTGTTTTCAAGATATTTGTATTGAGATTGTAGGGGAAGATTCTGTAAAAGAAAAACAGGAAATATTTGAAAGATATAATTTGACTTATTATAACAAGTTTACAGAATATATTCATATGATGTTAGATAAAGAAAGGGGTCAATGGGAGTAGAGTATGGTTATAGAATATGAGAAATATATAGACACCTTTTATATTAATGGAATGGTGAGAATTAAATATAGCTTAGAAGAGTATAAAAACTTTAATAATTACGATATTTTTTTAGAAAAATTAGAGCGGGCAGGATTAGAATATGCTGTCTATCCTACTATAAATAACGTTAAATTAGTTATAGGAATTTGTACAATAGCGGATATGAATAAATTATTAAAAATATTAGTGGGTGAGATTTAATGAAATATGGTATTGAGTGGTGGACAAATGGAATTATCTTTATGTGCCTTATTTTAACAGCAATATACACTGTTAAAATTGCTTTTAGATTATAGTTGACATTTGTTAAAATCTATGTTATAATAGATTTAGAAAGGTTGTGAAGATATGGAATTTAAATTTAGAGTAGTAAAAACAGTATCATATGTAAATTATATCACAGCAAAAGATGCAGATGAGGCTTATGCGGAAATTGAGCGCAGGGTAGATAATGAATTAATTTCAATAGATGAATTTGAAACAGACGAAACTGAGATTGAATTGGAGAGTTGCTAATGAAATATTCAGTGAGTGTTTACAATCGTTATCGTAAGCCAATTTTGACTGACGTTAAAGTAGATACATGGGAAGAGGCATTAGCAGTTATTAAGGATACTTTAAACAATGCTCCTTTTGTAATACAAGAAATTGGAGAGTCAGAAGGGGTAGAAAATCTAAAAGCTTCTGAATTGTAGGAGGAAATTATGGACGTAGTAAAAGGAAGGATTATTAATTATAGCATTAAAATAAAAGTCATTAAGAATATTACTAAGTTTGATATTTTTGAAAACAAACTTTATCATAAAGTATGGAAGCTTTTTAATAAACAGTTAGAATCAAGAGAACTTATGTCAATTCTTTATATAGAGTTTTTAATATTAACAGCACGTTGCAAAGCTAATATGTTAGGTTTTAGTGAAGCTTCTCAAAAGGCAGTAATTATAAGTGATGAGTATGGCATTTTTAAGGCAAAGTTTAAAGACACATCTTTAGTAAATCCAAATCTTGCTACTTTTTTGCGAAAAATATTAGAGTCTTGTTTTAGAGTTGTGGTGTGTAATTTAGATAAAAGAATGGTAAGAAAGGTTGAAAATATCAATAGGTGTTTTAACTCCTCTCCTGAAAGAATAATCTTATATCAAAATGAGTTGATTTTATTATGCCTAAATTAACTGGTAATCTTTTAGATTTTGACTATTATTTAGAGCCCCATAATTACAATTTTGCAGAAGAAATAAAGCTTACAAGAAGGAAAAAACTTCTTCAAAAACTAGCTAGCAAGCTTGAAACTTTCGAGGATGCACATATTCATTATTTTGAGCTGGCAGTAATATTTGCGTATGAAAACGGTAAAACATATTTTGATATAGCTTGTGCAGATATTTATATAAGAATCCATGTACAAACTATGGATTGGTATATAAACGCTGAGCAGTACAATAGTTTGTTGAAAAATATAAAAACTATTTTATTAGAGGAAAATAGAAAAGTAATTATTGAAATATTAGGAAAAGAGTTTGCGGAGAATTTAGAGCTAATAGATGGCGGGTGGGAATAGATGATTAAAACAACAACCAATACTGTATTAGATTATAGTTATGTTTCAAAAAGAATGATAGATATTGATTCAAGAACTTTTAAAGCTATAAGTGATTTTACTAACTGTTTACATAATCTATGCTTAGAATACAACCGCAATGCTGTTGTATATAATATTATGTCCTCTTTGGAGCTTCTAATTGTTTTAATGAAAAGTCAATTTGAAGGCTTAAAAAATATTCATTATATAAGACTATGCGCCTGTGATGGTAAGATATATAATATTAAGGTATCAGATGTAACTTGGAAAGTTGACTCTAATGTAAGAAGACATATTTTAGAGCTAATAAGACTTTCTGCGGAAGAAGTGTTTGGATGTTACATAGAAAGAAATATTATGATAAGTGAAATACTAGATAAGTTAAGATTATATGATGAAAGTTGGGAGTAACGATGGAATTACTGAATAGTCTAATGATAGATTGTGAATATGAAGTAGCTGTATTATCTAGACACGTTGATATAGAAAACATAAAACATTTTACAGAAAATGTTACACGTTTAACAGAAGAATATAACAAAACTGCTAGAAGTTGCTATTTATTTACTCCTTTAGAGTTAGCGATTATGCTATTAGAAATGCAACAAGAAGAAAAGAGGAAATCCGAGCCAATTATAATTTATTTTTACCAAAATAAAAAAGTATCTATGTATAAGATAAACTATGTTAATTGGAAAATTAGCTTTTGTGAAAAGTTGCATATTCTAACATGTTTAAGCGACATTACAGAAAATGTATTTAAGAGTAAATCAAAGATTTTTGTTTTAGCATCTGATATACTAAAAGTATTGCGGAATCATAACTATAATTGGGAGTAAATTATGTCTTTTTATGAAGTTAGTTCAAGTGAAGGAAATATAATGAAGTATGAAGCTTCTAAATACCCTTTTTCCTCTGCTAGATTATTTACTAAAAAACAACTTAATAGAATACAACTGCGTGAAGAGCGTCTTGAAATACTTAGAAGTAAGTTAAATATCTTCTTAGATAATTATGAACTCCTAGCAGTGCTAGAGGAAATGAGAGAGGCAGAGAAGAGAAACCTTCCATACATAAGGCATAAGTGTATTATTACGAGTTGTAATATCTATACGCATTATTACAAGCCTACTGATTTAGAGTATATAAGATTTAATTTTAAAAAATGGAAAATAAAAGACTCAACAAATTTAGTAAATGACTTATATAGGGCAGGGCGAGAAATGTTTGGTGAGGTTATTGAGCTAAACAGAGTAGCCAGCACGATATGGAGAAGTCTTTTGGAAGATGGTTGGGAATAATTATGAGAGTATTAGATTATGTTAGTAATGCAAGATATGTTAGAGAAGGTGAGCTTACTAAAGAAAGAGAGCAAGTAATAAGGGAAAATTCTGAAAGACTCATAGAATTAACGTTAGCTTTCAATAGATGCTCTGAATACTGTATTACCGCAGTAGAAATGTATTTAATATTATTGGGGATAGCTTTGCAGGAAGAAGAGGAAGCTCAGGGAAAAGTATTTGGGAAATATTTAGATGAATATTCTTGGGGCGAATTAGAAATGACTATTCTTTTACTTTACACTCCAAAGATATATACTATAAGTGATATAAAGTGGAGAAAGGGTATAGAGCGGAAGCAAATAGAGAACATTTTAAAAGTGGCAGTACATCAGGCGTTTAATTATAGGTTATGTGAAAGAGTGACAAGTAAAACAATAGATATTTTAGTAGGAAATGTGGTGGAACTGGAATGGGAATGAAAAAGTTTAGTTTAGATTACTATGAGGGAAAATACGCTATGCACTGTGATACAAAAGAAAAAGCTGAGATATTTTGTAATTACTTACATAAGATGGGTAGGACATGGCGCAATGGAAAGTCTTATACTTTTCTTAAATGGTTTACTTATGAAGATGAAACTGTATATTGTTTTAATCATGGATTCTATACTTACTTATCTTCTGCAAAAAAAAATTACACTGTTTTAGAATTTGACGATTTCGATTTTAGTGATAGGTGGGAATAAGGTGAAGGCATTTAACATATTTGATTATCAAGGTAAATATGCAATGCACTGCGACACAGAAGAAAAGGCGAAGATATTCTGCAAGTATTTAGATAGCCTTGGAATGAAATGGCGTTCAGGAGAATCATATAAATATACTAATTGGGATACAGTTAAAGAAGAAACTACTTATATGTTCAATGAAGGTTCTTATTGTAGGGTTAGCTTTTATAAAGGAGTAGTTTAGAGTTTGATGATTTTTATTTTGAAAAATATGAATGGGAGTAAAAAACAATGAAGAAAACAATGAATATAAACGGCTGTAAATTTGTAAATATTTATAATAATGGTAAAAGCATATACAAGTATTTAGATGGAAAGCTACATAAAGAAGGGGAAATTTCGGCGGATTGTGTTAAAATCTATGAAAGGAGTTTTAGATTAAAAGATTATGAGATATACCTACCGAAAGAAAGCAATAGCAATCTTTATATAAGCTTTGCATATAGACTCTCGAGAAATAAACCACAGATATATTCTATTAATAGTGATGGGGTTTGGGAATTTATTGAAGGGGAAGAGCAGACCTTTGAGAGTGATTACCGAAGAACTCTTATTACTATTAAAATGTCAGATAAAGAAAAGTTCGATATAACAAATGTAGCTATGAATTTTATGCGTAGTTGTTATAAGGATTTATTTGAGGAGTAAAAAGGGCGCAAATGAGGGGAAAATTTGGGCGCATATGTAAGGGTAAAAAAGGGGGCGGCATAAAAAGATAGAGATAACATATAAGGATAAGATAATACATTTAGTAGTAGAGATAATACATATAAGAAGTATTAAAATGAATTTATGTTGTAAATACAACAAAATAATAGATACCATATTAATGAGAGATTATAACATTTGTTATGGTTTGAAAAACCTACACAGTCAATAGGTTTGGAAAACCGAGTAATAAACAATTAGGCTGGAAGCCTTGTTATTAAAATGTATACAAAACTTCCTAGTAACTTAGAAACTTTTCCTTTAAAGGGAAGTAGGGAGGGTCAGTTTCAAATTTTTATAAAAAATTGTGTGGGGAAAATTAAAGGTACACACGTGTGAAGGGTGGAATAAGGTGGAAGCAGTATGTTGATTCAAACAGCTACAAGAAATGATTGTATAGTAATGAATTATTCTTTTGAAACATATGAATTTAATCTAAGAGAGTATTATATGCCAACAGAAACATATGATATAGCTGAGAGATTTTCAGAGAGATTTGGGGAATTCTTTTATGCAGTACAGGCTTACATACCTAAGATTCAATTCTTTGAACTCCTTTCTGTTATTATGGAGTTAGAGAGTATAGATACTCTAAATAAACAGCATATTCAAGACTTTCATATCCCCTATATAGACAAGCCTCAAATAGACACAATAGCAGAGAAGTTAATGATTACAGGCAAGAATACAGCATTTATTGTAAGCATCTATAATAGGCAGTGGGTATGGGATAAAGAGCGGGAAAGTGAGTTAGTAGATATTCTTTATAACTCTGCATTAAAGGTAATAGGAGATATAGATAAGGATAGAATAGGGTTAAGTATTGTGGAAGGGTTGTTTTATAATGGATGGGAATAGTAAGGAGATACTTTAAATAGTATCTTCTTTTTTAATTTCCTTTAAATTGCAAATCTCTCCTTAAATACACGTTCATAATGATAGAGCGGTGCTTAAATTTTTAAAAATTGCAGAGCACTCCTTAAAGAGAAAATGCAAAGAGTTCTTTAAAAGGGGAGAAATATTTCTGTAAAATTAGGTACACAAGCCCTTTAAAAGAGAGTGAAAACAGTGTTTTAATAGCATATTAACACCTATATAATACATAATATGACATAATTTTTTATCCTTATTAGTAATATTTACTATTATCAGGTACACTTCTATCAATAATTATTCTCACATAATCAAACAAGTGTTCGTAATAGGGTACACATGATAGAGTGTTCGAGAATATAGAACAGTTGTTTGCATAAATGGGTACACAGTGAATGTCTGTTTGCCTCCGGGCATACAATATAATGTACACTGTACACGCACACTATTTAAGAGTTTATCCCATTTTTGTAGGGGTGGAGATAAACTTTTTATTACAATTTTGAGTAAAAATGTCATATTTTGATAAAACATTACACTTTTTGTGCATATGGAATGGACAAACAAAAATAAGCATAAAAAAGAGCGGTAATAAAACCGCTCCTTAAATGCTTAACTGTATAGATTGTATCGCTGCTTAACTAAATTCGTTATTAGCTTTCTTAAATTTGTCATTTGTTTTTCTAGTTTAGTGTAGTTTGTCATATTTACTACCTCCTTTATCTATAGTATAGCAAGCCCTTTAATAAATGTCAACACTTTTTTTAACCGCCCAAATTTTCCCCTATATAATAGAAGGAAAAGTTTTTTATAAATTTTTAGAAAAAAGTGTTGACAATCTATTTTTATCATGATACAATATAGACAGTCAAGGGGAGCAAAGCTCCTTACAGTCAACGGAAAGTTGACCCATAAAAAAATGCTTGACAAACATCAGATTGCATTGTATAATGTAATCACAGCGAAAAACAAAAGCCAAGTGAAACAGAGGGCGCATACGTGGAGGTATGAATATGAAATTATTTAATGTTGTACTGGAAAACTTAGGAGGTATTAAAAGTAACTGATGACACCGAAAAACATAAAATCAGCACCGCTAAATTAGCGGAAGCACTTGAAACCGCTGGTTTTGGTGAAGCAGAAATCTTGCTTATTAAATTAGTCCTCGCTGAATATGCAGAAGAAAACATTTTGTGAGGTAAAGTAAATGAGTTTCAATAAAATAATGCGTTACGTCCGTAATAATGGGGGCGTAACGCTGGCGGGAAAAGGTAAGATTGTTAAATTCGATAGTGGCTATCAAGTCAGCTATACGAATAATGTATGCGATAACAACTATAATACAATCAACTTTTTATTAAGAAGGTTATGTAATGGTATAGATTATACTGGCATATGGCTAGAGGATAATATGTATTATATTGACAAATCATTGCATGTTGAAGATTTGCGGGAAGCTTTACAAGTTGCTAAAGAACATGATCAACTTGCTATTTGGGACTGGAAGAACAACTGTAGTATATATTTAAAGGAGGTTGAAATATGAAGTATATCAAAGGAACTGCCTTTTATTCTCTTTATTTAATTGATAAACATTTTGGAGCAATGACGCTGCTAGCACTTCTTTTGGCGGGTGCGTATGGTTATCATTATGGAATTTAAAAATTAGCTCCCCTTAGGGGAGCTTTTTTATTGCCCTTTTTCCATACCACAAATTGAATGATTTGTCAAATTTCTGAATTGTAGTAAAATAAAAATAATTTGATGATACAGTTATCTATTCAAAACATAAAATGCCTCTCAGACGCACATAATTGACTTGTGAGCGTTTTTATTTGCTTTCATGATAAAGTATAAGAACATATACTGTAAATCTCCTCACAGGTGAAATTCGCTGTGCAATAGACACTTGTATAAACAAATAATATTGACATTTTATTAAAAATGTGCATTGTAACAATTTTTTAACAATAAAATTTATTTATGTAATGAAAAATTATTGGAAAAAAGTGTTGACAAGTATATATTAAGCTGTTATACTTAATATATCAAAGATATATATGGAGGCGTTACAAAATGTTTAAAGAATGTAATCGTATATTGACTATTTGGGATAACGAAAATAACGAATATGTAAATGCTTATGAAATCCAGGATAAAGTAATGACTGTTAAATTTTCGTTGATGGCGGCTCGCTTAGTTAGCACAGATTTAAACGATGCTTATTTTTATTTGCCGATAAGCTATGCTCATATTTATCCGACTAAAGTTCATGAAATTGAAGTTAAACTTTATAATTCGAGTTTTAAATTAGAAGCCATTGGAGAAACTCCCATAGAATTAGCAAAAAAGGGTATTGTAAGACTTTTTAAAAGACCTTATACAAATAGAAATACAAAATCTATTTGGGCGTTCTGGATAGAGCCCTTAACTGGTCAAACGTACTTGTTATGTGGACTAAATAAAAAAATGTTCGGAGATTGGGACATTTGCGAAGAATGCGGAGAATTAAAAGAGAATATAGTAAAAGTTGAAGATGATAAATATTGCCCTGAGTGCTTAGAAAAAGCAATAGACAATGGAGATATTTCAAGTTGTGACGAGTGCGGAGAGTATTTTTACGAAGATAATGTAATATGGGTTCAGGAGGCAGAAGAGCTTGTTTGTGAAGATTGCGCAGAAAGACATTTTTGTAGATGTGAAAACTGCGGACATTATGTTGTCAATCCTTATGAGACTTGCAATGGCGACTATGTATGCAGTTCTTGCGCAGAAGAATATTCAGTTTGTGAAGGTTGCGGAAATTTGCTAAATCCTGATGATGTATATTGTTATCATGGGTTATCTTATTGTTCGGATTGCTATGACGACTGTAAAGATGCTTTAGTATATGATTATGATTACTCCCCCAACTATAACTATTATCGTTATAAAAAAGAGACGAAAGAAATGCGCTTTTTTGGTTGTGAGATAGAAACAACTTGTGATAGTGTAGGGAATGTTGTCAGTGATGAAGAATTTGTTTATGCTAAATATGATAGCTCAATCCTAGAGAATGGACATAAAGCAGCGGAGTTTGTAACCCATCCAGCTACGCTAAAATACTGGCATAAAGGCGAGGAGTCAGCTTACTTTTTAGATAAATTGCAAGAAAACGCAAGTGTAAACAACTCTTGCGGTATGCATATCCATGTTAGTAAAAATAGCCTAAATACAGAACAGATTGAAAAAGCAATACTATTTATTAGTAATAATTATCAAGAGTTAGTTGTTGGTTTTTGCGGGCGTGAACTAGACCAAGTAGAAAGATATGCACAGGATAACCTAAAAGCCATAGACGGCGTAAAGTCTAAAGTTAAAAAAGCTGAAATAGATGCCAACTATAGCGAATGTAGATATGTAGCAGTAAATACACAGAATTATAACACGGTAGAATTTAGGATATTCGCAAGTACAGTATGCTCAAATAAGATATTATCAAATATAGAATTTGTAGATTGTTTGCTAGAGTATTGCGGCAGTTTTAGCTACACACAGGTATATAAATCTGGCATAAAGGATTTATACAAATATGCACAACAATATAATACTAAATATCCTTATTTAGTAGAAGAATTAGGAGGCTTAATTTAATGGAGATTACAGCGAAAAAATTTAAAGCATTCGACAAGGAACGTATCAGCTATGATACAGCAGAAAGGCTACTATCATATGAGAATGTGCTTGTATTAGAGGAAAGATTTGGTGCTTACCAGTTAGAAGATATTAATACTGGTGAAGTAATTCTAGTATATGTAGAATAGGGGGGGGAATATTAGAGAGATAAGTTTAATTGATAATTATTACTTATTAGATGAACTTATGGTATGTATACATAGCCTAATAGATATACAGGCTACACTATACTATATGCTGTTTATATATATCAATGGTAAGTTTATAGAGTCACATACCATAGAGAAGCATAAGCTAAAAGTTTATGATGATTATATAATTATTGATAATAATAGACTTGTTAGAGTTATTGATAATTAATACTATTAAGAATTAGGATGCACATGATAACACAACCGTTTTCATAACGCATCCTATTTTTATAAGGGGAAGCCTAGTTACAAAATTTTTTTACCAAAATTTAAGTTTTACAAAAACTGGTATAATTTCATTACAAATTTTTTTAGCAATTTTTACAAATCATAAAAAACTGGTATAATAACGTTGATTGTAAAAATTAACTTTTGAAAAATTATGGTATAAATTATTATCCTTATTATTTATAGTATTAATATTACACATTCTCTTGCGCCGTCTTTTCCCCAAAATAAAAAGCCCCTATAATTAGGGGCTATTTTTATTCCAATTGTATATCTAATATTTTAGTATTAGGGAGGGCAATATCTGTAAACTCTCTACATTTAATAGCTTCTCTTATCATAGCCATTGTCATATGGGTTACTGACTTATAACATAAACAATCTCCTGTTATTTTTACTTCTGCAAAACCATCTCTAGTGGAAATAATCTCACAGCTTTCGATATGAAGGGTTTCGCCATCTGGAAGGAGAATTTCTTTTTCTTTAAATTTTTTAGCATCAACTAAAGTCATCATTTTATAGTATTCCAGCTTAGAAGTAAGTTTAATAATCATAATAAAATCCACTCTTTCAATAAGTCATCTAAGGATTCATAAGTGCACACACCATCTGCGGCTTCGAGTATTTTTATAGTTAGACCATCTCTTTTTATTTTTTCTACCATGTTATACTCTTTGTTATAAGCATATTCACATTTATCTTCTAAGACTTCTTTTATCTCTAAGAAGTCTCCTATTTCTCTAGCTAAGCCATAAGAAATAGACTCCATAATTTCATCCGCTTCTCCTTCTGCTACTAAGTCATCACTATCCCCGCATTGTTCACATATCTCATCATGTTCTTCATCCGTAACATAAAGCTCTCCATATAAATGGTCACGATAAATATACATTTCTTCACCTCTTTAATCTAGGCGTGATTGCCACGCCTTTTTCATTACCAACTATAAAATATTCAATATTAGTTTCAGGGTCTACAAACACATTAATTCCAACACGACCTATGTATGTCACATAAATATAGTCGCTTACAGTTTCTTTAAGCACATTAATTGCTTTAGGCTCTTCCACTTTTTTACTGCTTGCGCATCCTAAGCAAAGTATGGCAATAAGTACAATAAATATTTTATACATCACACACCTTCTGTCCGCAGTGTTTGCAATAACTACCATTTTTTATTTGCTTATGGCAACTAGGGCAAGCCCAGCCAATTTGAATATCATCTTTCATAAAAGGCTCTAATGGTTTAGCTACTTCTTTATTTGCAGCCATTAATATTGTCATATAAGCATCTCTAATTACTCCGAATCTCATTTGCCAGATAAATGGCTTTACTAAACTTATTGCTTGTTCTATTGACATTTACTCCACCTCTTTTATACTTAGTTGATAACATATGAGTAAGAATTGCACTATAACAATCAATAATTTCATAGTGCTATCAACTGTATTACCTAATACAACAAAAAGCAGTATTTGCATGATAGCAGGCAAGAACGCTCTAATCATTTTTATTTCACACCCATTTCTAACGCCTTATTTACCAATGCACCAATAGGGTAATAATAGGTCGCTATAGCATTTCCTGCATTATAAAAAGTAACTGTGCCAAACATAAACATAGACACAAAAGATACAATAGTCAGTATATTATAGTTATCATTGTCATCTTTTGTAATCACTAAGTATAGCCCAACACAGAATATAATAAAAAATATTAATGTTACTATTAACCCTGAGCACCAAGAAATTAAAGTTGACATTGACAAATAACTCGTTCCTTGTTCTAATGCCACCCTACAAGTTGGTTCTAAAGTGTTTATCACTTTTTCTGCAATTTGTCCGACGTTTTCATTTTCAATCATTTTTATTTCTCCTTATAATTTTTACATTTATTTCTAAAATCCGAATAAGCAAACAGTTCCCATTCTGGCAGATTATCTGGTATGGTGCTTGCATGACGTATACAATGAGTATTTTTGCATTTAGATAAATTATTTTCTTTACAGTAGTGATCATTACTTGCGTGACAGAAGCAGATATCACGGTATGTCATTTACTATCACCGTCCATAATAGCCCCGCAGTTAGGGCAGTATTTGTATATTTCGTGTGGCATACGGATCTGTTCCCCGCATATACTGCAACAACCAGTTTTCTCAAGCAAATAAGGTTCAATCTCTGAGGCATAAACAGGTTCTATACCACACATTTCTCCTGCTAGTAAAAATCCACCACTACCATCAAATAAACTTAATGATTTCATTTATTCACTTCATTTTCTAAATTAATCCAATAAGCCATATCAACTGCTTGATGACATATAGCTTCTTCTTTTGTTTGATAAATTCTTCCACTTTGTCTCATTAAAAGGTCGTGAGGGTCTAATGTACATCTTGCCTTTTCTATAAAACCTTTGATGCTTACATAATAGTAAATATCACCATAGTTAGGAAATTTAACTTTTCTAACCCTAAGATTTCCTTGTAATAGCTTTAAGAGTATAAAGTCTACATACTTATTATCTGTTATAGAAATCAGAGAATCATTTGCTATTGAAAATTTACCTTCAAGAACTTCTCTATCAAGCGTTTCAATTTTAAATTCTTCTCCACATTTTAATTTGTTATCATCTAAAAATTGTTGAATATATTTACTACTCATACTTTCTCCTTTAATTATCTTAATGTACCTTTATATTAGTGATGTCAATATTTTGTTCAATAGCTTTACAGTCCTCTCCCCTGCAAGCATCAACTACTGCATTATAGATATCTTTTTCTGTGTAGTCGTCTTCAACTTCTAAGGAAACTAAAAAACAATTTGTTTCGATAATTTCTGCTGTTACTTTTTTCATTTTTTATACTCCTTCATTTTAGCTCCACAAGCAGAGCAGTAATTTGTGGGGTGGGAGATGATATGATTGCAATTAGTGCAAATATAGTCCCAAGCAAAATCTTTTGCACCACAATCAACAGGCTTCCATTGTGCTGTATGCTCTTCTACTACAGGGGCTTCGTTTATTATGTCTTTTCCAATAATAGCAGTAAATTCATTTCTATCCTTACAGTAACCTGCTAACTCCCAACCATCTTTAGCATAGACGTTTATCATATGTGTAATAGAGTGGAGACTTGGGGCGGCAAGTTCTTTATACTGTTTCATTATTTCCATTCTCCATTTCTGAACCGCACATAGGACAATAGGGCGTTTTGGCAATAATAACAGGAGCAGAATAACCACACTTACTACATTCACACGTTTTATGAGCATCTGAATCAATTCTTTTATAAATTTTCCAATAAGTTTTCTTATCCATTGCATCAGCTCCTTTAATTATATCCTCTCTTTGTAGGTGAAACCTACGTTCCTTGATTAACTCCGTGATTAGACCGTTCCTTAAATTCATCTATTAACTTCTCCTCTATTAAATAATAGTTTTTTGCAGTTTGTAAACTAAACAAATTATAAGTTATTCCATTATGACAAGTGGCGACTCCAAGAACAACACAAATTTGATTGTCAAATTTTACTTTATCCCATGCATTAAATTTTGGAGTTACTTTTTCTTCTTCAATAACTAATAGAAAAATAATTCCTACAAATATTGTAAAAATTAATAGTATTAATACTCCCATTTATTTCTCCTAAAAAAGTGAAACTAAGCCTACTATTGTAAAAACAATAGCAAATATTCCAGCTAAATATAATAATGTAAAGCCTACAGAAAAAACTAATAGTTTTAATGCTGTCTCTTTAAACAGTTGAAAGCCTTTTATTTTAATCACCTCTTTTTATGTGTACTTCTCCACAGTTTACTACGAAACAAAGGTTCGTCAGAACCTGCGTTTGTTATCATACCTATGACCAAAATAGGAAGCATGATGGGGAAAAAGAATATAAACAATAAAGTCCAGCCTAACCCTCTACCAAAATCTTTTGATTCTTTATTTTTATCCATTGTAATTCTCCTTTACCATTCTAAGTATTTTTCTTTGTAAACTTTTGGCTCAATTAATTCTTCATTTGATGCTTCATCTTCTTCAATATTCATTGTAGGGATTGTTACATTTCCAAAGGGATAAGGAGTTACCTCATATAAATCAGATTCTCTATAGCGCATTTCTTCCCAAAGCTCATCAATAGGATTTCTGTACGGTATGGAATCTTCACGATTGAAAATATTAGGCAAAGAACTATTGGAAGTAGCACTATAAACAAGTAATGCTATCACACCGCCTAATATTAATCCAAGTACAAAATTCTCCATAAAGTAAATCCCCTTTCTATGCTCTTATTATAACACAGAAAGGGGATTTTGTCAAGGAGTTTTCCAACAAGTTTTTATTTCTTTTATATCAAGTTGGAATAATTGTGACCGTTGTAGCTTATAAGGGTGAACAGGTGTTCGTAAACCTACACAACCTGCACTACCTAATAGGCTTATAAAGTTAGATACTCGTACTACAACTTTAGGGTAATTAATACTGACTACCTCTAAAGGACAATCTTCTGTAATAGTAAAACCTACATTACTAATTAATATGCTTTTTAAATAACTATTGCTTTTTATATATACTGTGTCTCCTACTTTCATAAAGCTCCTCCTAAAAGATTAAAGCTAAGATTGCCATAATTCCAAGTGTAACTAAAAAACGCCAAAGATTAAGTCCATATTTAGCAATAAAACCTTCTCTAAATTCTTTGATATCATTAAGAGTATCATCTAAATCTTCTTTGATGTCTTTCAGCTTATCTTTAAACTCAGCAATTTCTTCATCAGTCATTTGTTTAATAACATCACGAAGTTCTTTATGTGCTTGTTTAACAGCACTAATTTTTTGTTCAATCAATTCTTTTTTAGACATATTATACCTACCTTCTACACCATTCAATTTCTTTTATAATTTCATTGAGTGCAATCACTCTATATCCCATATGTTCTAAATTAATGGGGAAATGGGCGCAAACAGATTCTACAACAGTTAAACCATGTAAGTGTCCATGTATATTAATATCACAGTCGTGAAAGATTTTGGGGACATGACTAAAGATAATATCAAAACCTTTGTAAGACATTGAAAACTCATTACACACAAAGTCAAAATATTGATAATACTTGGTAGTTGCAAATTTATCATGATTACCTAAAGTCAAGATTTTCTTCCCTTTTAAGTCTTTAAATAATTCGAGGTCAGAAAGACTCCAAGCCATATCTCCTAAGCAAATAACAATATCATCAGCTTTAACTAGACTATTCCAGCTTTTGATTATTAAATCCTCATAGTTATCAGGTCTATTGGCTAAAGTTTTAATATCTTCATGTCCAAAGTGTGTATCTGTTATAACATAATACATATTATCTTTTCTTGCCTCCGTTTATGTCTTGCTAATGCTTTATTCCAACAGTCCATACAAGATTTATCTTGACAAGAATTTTTGCTGATTTTTGCACCAATAACATTAGGACAAAAATTATTAACTAGATATTCATAATTACATAATGCTTTATAAACTAATACTCCTGTTTCTTGCATTGACATATTATTCGCCTGCCTTAAAATTATAGATTGGTTTAATTACTTTGATTATATCTACAGTATCTTCAATTTGTGATAAAATTTCTTCAAAAGGCTTATATGCCATTGGAGATTCATCAAGAGTGGAAGAATTAACACTTGTAGAATAAATACCTTTCATGCTTTGTCTAAAAGCCTCTAAATCAATATTAGCTTTAGCTGCACTGCGACTCATTAATCTTCCTGCACCATGAGGTGCTGATTCATTCCACTCTGCGTTACCTTTACCTACGCAAAGAGCAGAACCATCACGCATATTAAGAGGGATAATACATTGTTCACCCTTCTTAGCAGAAATAGCCCCTTTTCTAATGATAATTTCATCACCAGAAATTTCTACATAATTATGCACAGATTCAAAATACGGCGCATTATCAATACCTAAATATTTTAAAATTTTATTAGCAATAATCTCACGATTTTTCTTAGCCCAATTAGCACAAATTAACATATCATGAATATAATTATCTGCATTTTTACCAGTTAATACTTCTAAACCAGTTTTTGCTACAGAATATTTTTCTTTAATCGCAAGTAATTCTTTTTCTCTATCTCGTTCAGGAATGGTTTTAAGCACTTCTTTAATTTTACGTTTTCTTAAATCAGACATAGTTTCAACTGCAATATTTTGATGAATGTCACAAACTTGTTTTCCTAAATTCCTAGAGCCAGTATGAATCACTAACCATTTGTTTTGGTTTTCATCAACATCAATTTCAATAAAATGATTTCCGCCACCTAATGTTCCTAAACTATTCTCAATCCATTCCAAATCAATTAACTTATCAAAGCAAGTTAATTTTTCTAAATCAGAGAATTTTTCTTGCGGAGAATTATAAGTTTCAAATCTAGCAGGAATATTCTTTTTAATAAAAGCATCTAGCTTTTCATAATTAATACCAATAGTTCCTAAATCAACAACTCTAACACCACACGAAATATCTACACCAATAATATTAGGAATGATAGTCTTTTTATTTAATTTAGCTGTAAATCCTATAACACATCCTGAACCTGAATGATAGTCAGGCATTATTTTAATATTTGCTTTTTGAAAAGCCTTTTGGTTACATAATTCTAAAATTTGACTATAAGCATTATCATCATAACGCTCTGAAAAGATTGTTGCTTCGTTGTATTTTCCTTTAACTTGAATCATTTTGTTTCCTCATTTCTTTTTAGTATGCTATTATTATATCACATTTTTTTACTTTTGTCAAGTGTTTTTTGGAATTTAAAAAGAAAGAAGCAAAGAAAAAATATTAATAAATACTAACGTATTTATTAATATCCTTATAATATAATAATATA